>Ga0209768_10000189_pt1 | contig 41445 bp, 57 predicted proteins | sample LauGreSBDMM110SD_3_FD_187564 | JGI IMG/M metagenome (GOLD analysis project Ga0209768, IMG submission 187564) | Freshwater lake microbial communities from Lake Michigan, USA - Sp13.BD.MM110.SD (SPAdes) (version 2) | ecosystem: Environmental > Aquatic > Freshwater > Lake | place: Lake Michigan... | reverse complement strand
AAGGTGGTATCTCGGAAGTCTCATAAGCTTCAGATCGTCGGTTCGACTCCGACTCCCGCAACCAGTTTTTACAAAGGCAAAAAATGAAACTAACTGACAGCCGTGGTCCTCAAATAGATACACAAAAATGTGTCGAACAAGCAGGAGGCAACAGATTTGATCTCGTGCTCATAGCCACAGTAAGGGCTAGAGAATTGTCTCGTAGACACAAGGCAGCAGGGCATACTACTCAAGTAAATGCTCCAGTGAGTGCCTTACTAGAGATCCAAGAAGGCAAGATAGGTCGAGAATATCTTAAAAGAGTAGAATAAATTCGGAGTGTGGCGCAGTCTGGTAGCGCACCTGGTTTGGGACCAGGGGGTCCAAGGTTCGAATCCTTGTACTCCGACCAAGGCTAGCTGATAAGTAAAGACAATGCGGGATTAGTTTAATGGTAAAACAGCAGATTTCCAATCTTCGGTCAAGAGTTCGATTCTCTTATCCCGCTCCAAGGATACCATGCAGGTAGTAGATCAAACACAGCTTGTTCGAAAATTCAATTTTAGCAGTGTAATCACTGCTGAAGATGATGCTGTGGCCTGTAACATTATCAAGGGCATTATTGCCGATGGCAATTACTTTACAAACAGCCCCAAGTTTCAAACCAAAGAAAATATTTTTTCCAGACCGGAACCTGTATGGTTGAAATATAGAATGAGCTTTATGTTCAGCCTATTCATGTATCTAGGTCGTGAAGTCAAGGTATCAGAGATGATGGCTTGGAGTTTTATGACCAATCTCCAGGGTGCCGAAAATCGAGAAAAACTATGGCACAATCATTGGCATCCAAAAAACCCAAATAATAAAATGTTCAGCGGCGTATACTATCTGCACATCCCCAGTGATGTCAAAGATCGAGACTACTGCGGCACAGAGATAGCACCCAATGGTGCAGAACAAGACGGAAAATATTTTGTTAAACCTGACACAGGCCACTGGATCATTTATCCCAGTGAAACATGGCACCGTCCAGGCATCGTACAAAGCAACCAATATCGTTTCATATTGGCCGCAGATATAGAATGCTCCTATAGTTAAATGGCATAACGCATTCTTGGTAAGGATGTATTTCAAGTTCGATTCTTGGTTGGAGCACCACTTGACAATGTTGAAATAAGACTGTATAATTAAGTAATACGCAAGGAGCTCTTATGGATATTCAAGTTCTGGCAAGAAAAAGCGCCAGCAAAATGTTGGTTGAAACCTGTCTACAAGTGTTTCGAAATGAATTGAAACTACAGAATAGTCGGTACTCACTGATAGTTGTCCCCCAAAGAGGAATGAGTGTCAAAGAAGGAGTGCGTGGCAGTGTGTTCAAACTAGAACCTACTGTTATAGGCATGAGCATAGATACAGCTCTTGACGTAGAAAGATTGATCATTGCTCTGGCACACGAAATGGTGCATGTTAAGCAGTATGCTCGAGGACAGATCACACATGGAAAGAATCTCAACAGCAGATTTTGGAGGGGTAAAAAATTCAAGGGACACTATTATGATCTCCCTTGGGAAGTAGAAGCCTTTAGCAAAGAACGATTGTTAGCCAACAAGGTTTTTCAAATCATAGACAAGGCAGACACTCAATTAAAATCAAAGAAAAATGGCAAAAAGTGATCTAATCGAATTAACTGGTGCAGTTGAAGAAGTGCTACCTGGCAACATGTTCAGGGTCAAGGTAGATAATCTGCCCAACATACTTGTATGCTACACCAGCGGTAAATTGAAACAGCACAAGATAAAAATTATCTTGGGCGATAGAGTTAAAATTGAAGTCAGCCCATATGATCTTACCAAAGGTCGTGTGACCTACAGATTGTAAGGAAAATATCATGCCATGGATTCAAAACGTAGCACTCAGTGACATTCCAAAAGGACATCATGTAGCAGTGGGTGAAAACGCTATGTTAATTCAAATTGTGGATCCTGACACGCAGTTTCCAACTCCGCGCCATGCATTCAAAGAAGTTCATCAGTTTAAATTTTTAGACATCGAAGCCAACGACTTTACTATCGATGAAGCATTTCGTTGCAGTGACGAACAGGCTGCAGAACTTGTAAGACTACTGCAACATGCATTTGAACATCGTATGGATGTTGTGGTGCATTGCCATGCAGGCATTTGTCGCAGCGGGGCAGTTTGCGAAATTGGTGTTATGCTGGGCTTCGACGATACTGAGGTGTTCCGCAGTCCTAACCTATTAGTTAAACACAAGATGATGCGAGTCCTAGGTTGGTTATACGACGAACAAGAACCTCATAGCATCAACGGAGTTACTTTGCCTTCCGGTATAGTTATTCCGGCCAAGACCATAGACTGGACCAACGACAACGAAAAAGTCTTTGCCCTTGCCGCAGAACGCAGGGCACGTAGAATCAAAGAAGGTGATGTATGATACATTTAAATATATTTGAATTAAACAAAATTAAAAACATCTGTGAAAGTGTTGGTACAGAATACTTTACACTAGAACAAGATAACAGTTCTGGTATTGGCAGTGTTCTTACAATGTCTTATGAAACAGAAATCGCAGATTACCCTGCTAGAGTATCCATCGAAGTGTCGGGTGTGGAGAATTGGTAATTGTGGCGTTTCTACAACACCCCGTTGATTTTGGTTGACGGGGTTTCTTTTTGACGCTATAATAATGGTATGAAAAAAGAAAATTATAAAGTAATCGGCAAGAATTTGTTTCCGTTGTTCTCTTGTAGCACACTAAACGAAGCAATGGCATTTGCCAAAACCGTTGGTATGTTTGTGACAATCAAAGGTCCAGACTTTGAAGCCTGCGGTATATTTGGAGTAGATACAGTCAAGGATGGGCTATGCCCAGATGGTGTAGCATACGATTGGAACAAAGCATCTCGCATCGGGCGAGTAAAAAAAGAAAGGAGTTAGATATGCCTAGTGTATTTTTAGTCAGCGACACGCATTTTGGACACACGGGTGTATGTCGCTTCACACGTAACGATGGCGTTACAAAACTTCGCCCATGGGACTCTGCTGAGGAAATGGATGAAGCCATGGTCAAAGCGTGGAACGAACGTGTAAAACCCACTGACAAGGTCTACCATTTAGGCGACGTTGTTATTAACCGCAAAGCATTGGGAATCATGCGCAGGTTAAACGGTGACAAGGTGTTGATCCGTGGTAATCACGACATCTTCCGTGATGATGATTACCGGCAGCATTTTAGAGAATTGCGGGCATATCACGTTATGAACGGTATGATATTGAGCCATATTCCTTTGCACCCAGAATCATTGGGTCGTTTTGGAACTAATATACACGGGCACTTACATGCTAATCGTGTTATGTTGCCTGGGTTTGGTGGTAAGATCACTGACATTGTAGATACCCGTTATCACTGTGTTTGCGTGGAACAAACTCCTGATTTTGCTCCTATTTTGTTTGAAGACGTTATAGCACGTATCGAAGCAGAAGGCGGCAGCATAGGGTTCAAGTCCGGGAACGGGCCTACAGCAGATTAGGACATAGTCCTATTTTAGCGCCAGCCCTACGGCGCTTGCAAAAAGGGCAAAATAGCACCTTCGGGTGCTATTTTTTTGACTCTATGTTCTTATATCAGCGGCATAAATACTTGTGATAGGAATAATTCCAGGAGTAGAAAAATATGCCATTACAGATTCGCAGGGGCACAGACGCTGAAAGAACAGCAATGACACAGCCCTTGGCCGCGGGCGAGCTAATATTTGTTACAAATACCAATAGATTATACATAGGTAATGGCACTACCAATGGCGGTGTTCCGGTCACAGACTACACCGATGAGCAAGCAAGAGATGCCACGGCACCCATGCTGGTTAATGGCACACATAGTGCAATATCGTTTGTCTATGACGATGCCTTAGATAAAGTCAATGCCACGGTAGATTTATCAGATTACCAGGGAGTGATCAAAGCAGCAGCATTCAACGGTTCTGTGGTTGCCAACGACAGTAGTCTTTTGATAGACGGAAACACAGGAAAATTCAATTTGTCAGGTAGTGTTGGCACTGATGTTATACCGGATACAGACGTCGCCTACGATCTAGGCAGTGCTACATATCGATTTAGAGATCTATATCTCAGTGGATCTAGTATTAAACTAGGCGCTGCAACTATCACAGCTGTTGGTGATGCTGTGAATCTTCCATTAGGGTCTACCATGGGTGGCGTGCCTTTGGCAGGTGGTGCAGGATCTGATTACAACGGAAATATCATAGGCGATGACAGCACAATCATTGTCAATGCAGCTACTAAAGTAGTTACCGCTAGTGGTGGTTTTATAGGCAATGTTACTGGTAATGCCACCTCAGTCACCAACGGTGTTTATATCACAGACACCGGCACTGTTACCAACACCATGTTGGCAGGCAGTATTGTAGACACAAAATTATCTACAATTAGCACAGCTGGTAAAGTTTCTAACTCTGCAACCACAGCTACCAATTCCAACACTGCAAGTACAATTGTCTCACGCGACGGCAGTGGAAACTTCCTAGCAAGTATTATAACCTCTAATCTCATAGGAACTGTTACTGGCAATGTGGTAGGTGATGTGGTAGGTGATGTCAGCGGAGATATAAGAGGTTCTGTATTTGGACAAGATTCTACAATGCTTGTAGATGGTACTAATTCAAAACTTACCGGTACCCTAGTTAGTGATTTAATTCAGATACCGGACAGCAGTGTCGGAATTGCGTTTGTATCTAACACCAGTGCTAGTTTTGCTGCAAGTTTTCATAACGGTAACTATGATACAAAAACAGCCATTGGTACAGGAGTCTCCATGGGAGCTATCTCTATCAAAGGGTGGAATGGAACAACTTATGCATTCGGTGGTGCGATAGTTGCGTCATGGGAAGTCGGTGCTGTCATCTCAGATGATGCCCCACTATCTACTGTTACCATAGCGGCGGGGGCAGGCGGATCAAATAATAAATTTGCATCGCTTGACAGCCGAGGTATATGGTTAGCCCCTGTAGTTAAAACAACAGTGTATTCTGTAGCAACTACAGCATTGCCTAACGCAGCAACAATAGGGGCAGGTGCTAGAGCATTTGTATCAGACGCTACCTCTACAACCTTTGCAGCAGCTTATGCGGGATCTGGTGCTAATAACGTTCCGGTGTACTCAGACGGCACAGTCTGGCGTATTGGCTAATCAAAACATTTTATAATTCTTAATGATCATATCATGATCGTTAACGAGTGTGTGTTCTCCGGGTAAATATCTTGATGACTAACAATCAACTTTTTATAGATTTAGAAAAACACATAGATCTGACAGAATGGGATAATCTAAAACCAGAAATTTGCAGAGGTATAGCCACTGCTAAAGATCTTGCTTGGGACGGAATTCATTTTACCTACGGAGAAATTCGCCCCTGGGCGCAAGGAATAACCGTGACCCCTCTTTGGAATATGGTCAAAAGTTGGAAAGATTTACCAGAAGATGATGCATTTAAAATCGCAGGAAAAGATCTAAGCCACAACCAACTCACAGATTATTTAAAATATTCAGTTGGAGCCTATGACTTCTATCGAGTGTATCCCGTTATTGGGGAATACAATGTAATAGGCGAATGTTCAAAACATTTTCCGGGATTGATAAAATGGATACACAGTCTGATAGACTCTGGAGTTTTTCAATCATTATATCAAGTAAACATAATAACTGTAGATTCTGGGGGTATTCCTTGGGAGCATAGAGATCCTCCATCAGAATCGCCGTTATCCACAATGTCAGAATTTGTGCATATCAAGACAGACTGTGATAGACCATTTTATATAATTGATCCAGATACTGGAAATCGTGTGTTTATGAACACTCGAGCTGCCTGGTGGAATGAAACTGTTTGGCATGGCGGCTTACCTATTCAACGGCCTACATACACTTTGAGAATAAACGGAACATTCACAGATGAATTTAGAACAAGAATAGAGGCAGAGAATATTGTTTAATCCTCCTATAATTGATATAGATTTATCAACAGCAACACACGACGATGTGGATCAAATTGCAAATCTTATTGCAACACATACACTAGTTATATTTAAAAATCAAACTTTAACGCTTGAACAAGAAATTGCAGTTAACAACAAATTTAAAGATGTCGGGTCGATAGTAAATCACTGCAAGGATTCCTTTAAAAAACTTTCAGTACCTAATTCAAATGGAAAAATACTACGAGTAGGCGGATTACCAAACGAACAAGGTAATCATGGCATTGCAGAACACATCGATGAAATGGCATGGCACCATGACTTTCATTGGGAGTTAGATCACAAAGTATGTTTAATAATGCTTCGAGCCATAACAGGAGTCGAAAACTCAAAAACTTCCTGGTTAAACAATATTATGTCTTATAAAGATTTATCACAACAAGACAAAGATTTATTAGGGTCTCTAAAGGCTGTGATGAAAAGATACATATATCTTAACGTTGACTCTTTTGAAGAAGATAATAAAGGACGCAAATGGGCCAACGGAGAAGAGTATACAGGGTATACTTGTGATGTTGTTAGAGAAACCCCATTGGGTGAAAAACATCTGTATTTCCCATTTCAGCAGATACACCACTTCGAAGGAATGAGTTTAGAAGATAGCAGAGACATTCTTGACCGTATCTCAAATCATATTACACAAGAAAAATACGTCTACCATCATGATTGGAAAATTGGTGATGTTACCATATGCGACAATCGTACCGGATTACATATGAGACATCAGTGTGCTAATATAAGTATTAGATTGTTGCATCGAGCAATGTTTGACTATCCAGAAAGGAAAAATACATGAACTACCGCTTACACGAAAATGGTTGGACCACAATAATAGATGATGTAGATTTTAAAACTGTTACGCAAGATGATGTCAATCAAATTGCCAGATTAATTGCTACCAATACTCTAGTTATTGTTAAAAAACAATTCTTAACAGTTGCAGACGAAGTTAGAGTTACTAAAATGTTTAAAGATCCTTTTGTGTTTGATCCTACTGATCCAGAACGTGATGGCTACAAAGATGCAATTGTTCCTAACAGCGAAGGATTTTTGATTCGAGTCACCGGAGCAAAAGACGAGCACGGTAACGCGGGCTTTGCTGGAGACAACGATGAACTTAAATGGCACTGCAATGATTCAAATAGATCACAGCGCCGATCAATAGTTTGGTTAAGTGGTGAAAAGGGAACTGCGGGATCAAGAACCACATGGAATAACAATATTTTATCTTACAACGATTTAGATCAAACGTGGAAAGAAAAAGTTGCACCAATTAAAGCAAGGATGAAACATTGGAGAAACAATGATGACAATGTGCCCGGAGAAGAATATTGGACACCAAACATTGTTCATACCAATATTGCAGGTATAACTGGTTTGTTTTTTCCTTTCTTACAAATACACGGGCTGGTCGGGGTTCCTGTAACTGAGATAGATGAAACAATGGAATACCTAACAGAACATACGACTCAAGAAAAATACCTGTATCATCATGATTGGGAAGATGGAGATATTACACTAAGTGAACAATGGCTAGGTATACATAAACGCTGGGCATTCCCGCACATGGCCAGTAGACTATTACATAGAATTGTGTTTAACTTTCCTGATCAAGATTACACAAAATAAAAGGATATGGTAAGATGATAGATTATAAAATACACAATAACAGCTGGACTGTGATCATTGAAGACTTTGATATTAGTAAAGCAACTCAGGAAAATATAAACCAGATATCAAAATTAATTGCAAAGAACACGCTGGTAGTTATTCGAAATCAAAATTTAACAATAGCCGATGAAGTAACAGTTTTAAAAATGTTCAAAAATACTCAAACTTATATTCCTACTATTGCCGAAAACTATGTATCAGACTTAGGTGGTGCTGTAGTAGAAGGATCTGATGATTTATTTTTACGTGTGAGCGGGAAAAAAGATAAAAATGGTCAAGTAGGAATTGCTGCCTATGATTGCGAAATGGTATGGCATTGTAATGAACCAGGAGTAGAAGGTAGCAGATCAATAGTTTGGTTACGAGGCGTCGAGGGAACTGCAGGATCAAGAACTAGCTATACTAATAGTAGTTTGTCATACAACGATCTCGATGAAGAGTTAAAACAGGAATTAGAAAACTGCCACCTTGAAATTTATGTTGGATTAGGGTTGGGAGCAGATGAAGTGCAAAACGATATTTCTGAAATGCTGAAACTAGGTTCAGACGGACTATCACCATATGCTCCGCCTTTAATAAAAACAAACAAAGCTGGAAATAAAGGAATCTTCTTTCCAATGTATCATATTCACAAGATTAAAGAAATGAGCAACGAGCGTAGTAAAGAAGTTATTGAATTCTTAAAAGAATTTGTAATTCGAGAAGAGTATGTTTATCACCATGATTGGAAAGATGGAGATATTCTAATTGCCGATCAAGAAACAGGTATACATAAAAGATGGCCGTTTAAAAATATAACAGAAAGAACCTTACACAGAGCCTGTTTTGACTATCCAGATCAGGATTATACAAGTTAAGGCAAGTCATCTATAACAACGTATTCACCGGTGATGCCTTGTTCTTTGGCAGCATCTTCTACTAATTTTTTCCATTCATCGGTGGCGTCATGCCTAGCAATAATCATGTGCATACGATCCTCATCACTTTCATTGATCACCGCATGATGATAGTGTAGATTCATAGCATATATACCGCCCGCCTCCATAATTATTTCTTCACCGTCTCCCCATACCCATTTACAACCAGGTGGATTATTTAGAGCAACATTTATATTTTCAATCAGCTTTATGCTTGAATCACTATGCAAGGCAATCTTTCCACCTGCACGTAGCAACATAAATCTAACTCTGCCATATTTTCCGCATGGAAACACTTCTTTAAGCCATCTAGTTGTTATAGGACACAATCCTGATATTTCTGTCCAGAACATATCATTGCTGGCATCTTTTCCTTGTTTGTAACCGTAGTCATTCCAGTTTTCATGTTTGTCCCAACCAAGTCCGTGTAAGGTTAAACTTTCCCAACCTACATGACTATATTCATCTCCTCTGTGCGGAGTAAATTTATCTATTAAAGAAAATGCTTCCTCACACATTTTTTCGTAAGGAATTTCTATAGCTAATTTTAGGTAACGACCCTCAGATTTAAAATATTCTTTCATTACTCTACTCCTAACGGTCTTCCGCTTTCGTGTTTCCAGTCCTCTTCGTGCCACTTGGGAGTTTTTAAATCCTCGATGTCTGTATAAACAAAATTGATGGCCTTATCTAACTGCTGATCTATCTTGACTTTCCAAAAACCGTCTGCGGCTCTTGATGTCAGCATAAGCGTTACGTTAGGATCTTTCTTTTGTAGCTTTTGAAATAGCATGTTTTCACAAGCAATACGATATTTTAAACTTGTTGAAGAAATAAAAGGAGAATGATTGTAAAGATCGCTTAAATTCAACAATGTGTTTTTGCCCGCTTCTAACCAATCAAAATTAAAGGCTGCTGTATAATCGATAAGAATATAATCATAAGTTAGTTTTTTGACTTCCTTCCATAAAGAATCCCAGTTGTCGACTGTAGTTAAAAACTTTTCCCATTGTTCTGCTATTTGCTCTTTATAACTGTTTGAAATATAGGGAGGATTATTGGGCAACATGGGTTTATTTTCCCAGTAGAAATCTGCATAGTTTTTGCCATCCCATGTTTCGACCATCTTCTTCATGAACATCAAACAGTTATAATTGATGTCAGTGAATACAACTCGTGTATCTTTTGTGAAACTGATGAGTTGAAGATTTTTAATCCAGTGAAAACCAATGCCAACTGTAGCATATTGTTCAACTGGACCGTTAAATGGTAAGTCGTTTCTTAGATTGTCCGAGTTCCATCCTGCAAAGAAATTCATACCAAAAAAATGATAATATTTTATCTGGGTTAATTCTTTTAAGAAAACATGATCGTACTCATAGTATAGATATTTTTTACTAGTGCGAATTTTTTCATTTAGTGTCAGCAGTATCTTATCGTTTTCTAAGCCAGCATTTAATATGTTCCATCCATGCAACTTAACAGAGTATGTTTTAGTCTCGGTGCCTTTTTTAATCCACACGGGAATTTCCGGATCATCGTATAAACATTCTTCACTGCGGATAGGAGCAATCTGTTGGTAGTCTACCCATTCTTCTTTACCTACTGCAGGCATGTCTAAATCTTTATACTGTTCAAGATTAATCACATAGAACTGTTGGTGCAATTCAAAACAGGCATTTTTCTTATAATACGAATGATCGCCCCGATCAAGAATATGTCCTGCAATAAAAAACTCTTCTTCGCATAAATCTCCAATGGCTCCAAAGAGTCTATCTGACAAACCTAAACTAGTGCCGGCTGCAATAATGACTGCATGTTTATAACCTTCTTCGGTAGCTGCCTGTAATAGAGAATCTTCACATTTGCCGATAAAAATATCGTGCCCGTGCATGTCAATTCGATTTATTAAAAAATCACTTAAATTTACGCACACATCTCTTGCTGTGCTACTTTGGCATCTATCAATAATATCTAACATACAAAAAACAATCGATTGTTTCTTTTCAGTTTTAAATTTCATTACCATCTTGGATTCCTTTCTACCTCTTCTAAAAATTTTTTAGCGTAGAGTTCCCATACAGTTTGTTTAGTACCTCTATACTCTATTTCTTTAATGCGTTTCATTTGACCTGTTGCTTCCATAGCAGGCCCAAATATGTTGTGTACTAATCGCTGTGTGCCAACACTGTTCTCATTACTAGTGATATACAAATTAGCCCAAGGCGGGCACCACTCAATGCAAGTAGGAATTAAAAACTGACTAGTAACATGTTGATGTGTTACAATTTGATTGCGTGTACGAATACTAGGAATAGGTATATGGTCTGAAAACACACAAGTACGTGCTGCGATGCGAAATGCATCTTCTCCCATCTCTGGAAAACTATGAGCAGCGACACTGCCTACAGCTTTGTCGTGATAGTATAAAATCCAAACTGCCCAGTGTTGTTCTTTGGCAAGGCTATCTACCAACATCTGTTGACTGGCGTTGTTTGTAAATCCTTTGGCTTCTGCTGTGGCATAGAATTCAGTGAGATCTAAATCTTTAGACCACTGTGTTATTTTAAACATTTAACCTTCTCAATAAAGTCAGAGGGATAGTTGGTACTAAAACTGGCCCAACACAGTTGATCCATCAAATCCCACGGTTGTGGCTTGTCCCATTCAATTCCTAATGTAGACAGATGTTTGCGCATTTCATCTTGCCTTGTACTGTAAATGTGACTTTCAACTTCCGCAATACTTATTATAGCTTCTTTGTTACTATATGTAAAGAAATAGTTGATGCTCTTAAGCGTTCCGTTAACTACAAAATAACTGCTAGGATGCATGCTGTATTTGTGTAATCCTAACTTTTTGTGTGCCTTGATAATTTCAATCATCTGGTCTTGCCAATCCGGTAATACAGAATCGTAGTTAGCCATGTCACACCCCGACTGTTCCCAAAAGTCAGAACCGTCAACCTCTAAATACAACTTACGAGCTTTTAAATCAATTTCAATAATCGTTGGAACAAGATCCGGGAAAGTGTTGCGCATCTGCGTTAGGTAATTAACTTCACGCAACCACTTTTCCGCCATTTTGGCAGGGTCTACAACTTGATTTTTATCTTTGTGATATTCTGTGTCATTGTGGTACCATTGTACAAACACCGAATTGTCTTCGGACATTAGACTAGTATATATCAAGTTGTTTCGACATGGACCATGGCCTGGCACGTTATTGTAGTAGTAATTAAATTTTTTGTCCATACAGTAATTATCATAAATATTTGCCATGAACAAAATAAGTGATACTATTTCTCTATGTGAAAATTGTTACAGACACATACCTGCTGTAAAGTTTGAAAAAGACAATGCGATTTGGTTAGGCAAAACTTGCCCGAAACACGGATATCATGAAGAACTATTAGAAATCGATTCCGTATTCTATGCCAATCAGCAATACGAAAAACGGAGACCGGGATCATACTGGTTAGACATTACTAACCGTTGTAACCTAGAATGCCCGCATTGTTATCAAATGCCCGATAATAACAGCAAGGATCCAAGCATAGATTACTTGTTGGCTGAAGTTGAATCGTGGCCGGATAATGGATATCCTGTGAGTCTAGTTGGTGCTGAACCCACAGTAAGAAAAGACCTTGCTGACTTAGTGTTAGCTATCCAGGCCTTGCCCGGCAAGCCTAGAAATGTTATAGTAGTTACTAACGGTGTGTACTTGGCCAAGTGGGATTATGTAAAACGTTTTGAAGGCATACCTAGACTTAAATGGACCTTTGGACTTAATCATCCTGAATACAATGGCGGTCAGATTCGCGACAAACAGATGGAAGGTTTAGCAAATTGTTTCAAGCTGGGATTAGATGTAAAGACCTTGACTTATACGCTGGCCGACTTAGAACAGTTAGCCGATGTGATGCATGAAGTACAGAAGTTTAAGATTAATGCTAGAATACAGGTAGGCGTTGAGATCGGCCGTGTACCGGAAGGTGACTTTAAAGAGTTATATTTGTCAGAATTAGTAGCTGATGCTGAACAGTTTTGTAAAGATAATAATTGGTCATGGAACCCTGATTATGTTGGTGGTAATCGTACACATTATGCTGTACGCATAAACGGAATTGAACATAAATTTATTAAATGGTGTGATGTGAGAACCATTGATCTCGAAGAAGTTCAAAGCGAGTCTTGGGCGAGTATTGTTCCTGGGAAGCCAATGAGTCCATTGCTACATCAAGTTATATTGAGAGATCAAGCAGTCAATCGAGGACAGATGTTGTTCGACACAGTACCTGAAAAATATAGACATGAATAAAATACACGATACAACATCAATATGTGAACATTGTTATAGACATGTGCCTGCTGTTCTTTTTGAACGAGATAATTCTATATGGTTGAGTAAAAAATGTAAGTGGCACAACGAAAGCGAACACCTAGTAGAACCCAATGCCAAGTTTTATATTAACTACAAATATCCAACACCAGAGAACCACACATATTGTTTAGATATTACCAATAAGTGTAATCTAAATTGTCCTCACTGTTATCAGATTCCAGATAACACAAGTAAAGATCCGTCAAAAGACCACATCCTCGAAATAATAAGATCCTGGGAAGATGACGGATACGCTGTTGCGTTAATGGGAGCAGAACCCACAGTAAGAAAAGACTTACCGGAACTATGTGAAGCCATTCAATCACAACCTGGTAAACTTCGTAGTATTATGATTTTAACAAATGGCGTTTACCTATCAGACTATGAATATGCTAAACAATTTGCAAACATGCCAAATGTACTCTGGACTATAGGATTAAATCATCCAGATTATCAAGGTCATACAGTTAGAAAGAAACAAATGGAAGGTATAGAAAATTGTCTAAAATTAGGTATGAAGATCAAGAATGTCAGTTACACTCTTGAAACTATCGCGCAGTTAGAATATTGCCTAGAAGAAATACAGGAGTTTGGCAGCCGGATCTGTCAACAATACAGAATACGAGTCGGAACTGACATCGGAAGGCACCCTGGAGAAGAAAAAATATTTTTATCAGAACTAGTAGATATGGTAAAAGCGATATGTGATAAAAAGAAATGGACACACGAGTACGACCCAGATTTTGGAATTAGAGTGCATTATCCACTACGAATTAATGGTATATTAGTTAAGATAATACAATGGCCTGATGTAAGAACTATTGATTTAGAAGAAGACCAAACTGAGTCTTGGGCAGACATGCTACCAGGTAAACCTATATCTCCACTTGTACATCAAGTTATTCTACGAGACGGCGCAGTAAATAAAAACTTGCCGTTATATGATACGGTGCCAGAAAAATATCAAAGGAAATACGATGCACGGAATTAATAATAAACCTTATTATGATATGGCTCATTATTTAGACATGGATCAGTTTGATAAACTACAGCCTGAGATATTAACCGGTTTTGCTATAGCAAGAGAATATGCTAAAGAAGGCACATGGATGTCGCCAGGGTTTACTTTTGACGATATGAGTTATCGCTTACACTGGAAACCTATATACCAAGCAATGGAAGAATTCAAAGCATTGCCAGACAGTCCCCTTAAACAAGCAGGCCTGGCACTAATGCCTAAAGACTTTAAGAACTTTCAACAACGCAATAAATTTACACGATTCCTAAAGATGGCAATGGGTGCTTATGATCCTTACATTTATTATTACTTGTGGGAAGAAGGATCGTGGGATGATAGAACTGCTAAACGTAATCTAACACCCGAAGCAGAATACTTTCCCAACGTAGTTAAGTGGGTTGAAAGCCTAGTAGATACAGTGTTTGAAGATATCGGTCGTGTTATATTCTTTCACTGTGAGGCAGATGGTATTCCATTTGAACACAGAGACTTAGATGCTAACAACGGTGTTAATGTTGTTATACCGCATCGCAATGAGTTTATACATATCCGTCCTAACACAAAGAAAGCTATGTATCTTTGGGATCCAGAAAATAAAAACAAAGTGTATCTTAACACACGAGCAGCATGGTGGAATGATGTAGATTGGCATGGCGGTGAACGTATCATGGAACAAAGTTATGGCCTACGCATTGATGGCAAGTTCACCGACACATTCCGTAAGAAACTTGGAATTGATCATTTAGACATGTACTAATGAAATTTATTGGCAATTACAAACATTGGATTGATGAACAACAGATACTAGAACATCTTGTTGCGTGTCAGGGTGATTGTACTCCGGTGTGGCAACCAGATAGATGGAGTGGTAATCCTACATTAGAAAAATTTAAAGAAATGGCAAGACCGGGATATTCAAGTAATAAACATTTCTTTCATCAAATGAATCCTTCATCTAAGGAGATGCAAGATTTTAAATTTACTCTGCCAGACTTGCCCGAAAAAAGAATCAGTGTAAATTGGTGGTTTGTAATGTTATATCCGGGAGAGTTTCAAGCTATGCATATTGACCCGCAATTAACAGAAGTTAACGATCCTGTACGCTATACAATGTTTTTACAAGATTGGGAACCTGGACACATATTTGTTTATGATGATAAAGTTGCTGCAAATTACAAAGCTGGAGATGTATTTGAATGGAATGATCCAATGACGATACACGGTCCTGCTAACATTGGATATAATACTAGGTATACTTTACAAATTACGATGTACGATTAAGCTGTTCTTCTATTTTGATAAACGGAGAACCGTTACCGCAAAGTATTTTGCACGTAGATGAAGATTTGTTATCCCATTTTTTATGAATCAGCGTTTGCCAAACTTCTGTACTCATGATATTGTTAATAGAATGCACCTTAGAATCCAAAGATTCTAGTCCACCAAGTTCTTGAATAATAGAAAACACTTCTAGTTGTACTTCTCTAGCAATGATTGTAATGCTAGTTTCATCTATAACGCCGTACTTTCGATACAGCTCAACATCGTAATTAGCATATAGGAATGAGCCTATTAAACAGCACGGCATAAGATATCCGTTAGCATCTATATACAGCTCTTTAGACTCCACAGCAAAACAACTAACATCATTTTGCCATTCTTTATAATCTTTAAGATCTAAAAATTCTACCGGTTTAATTCTACTTTGACTAGGAGGTTCTAGATAATAGTCAATTGATCCTTGTTTGTTAAGCACAGGATACTTTTTGCCAAAACGTTTACTATCTTTTGTATTAAAAGTTGCAAAACCTAATTCTTTAGAAATAGTTCTTGCGATTTCAACTTCGTGTTCATTATGTTTAAAGCGTATAAACATCCACTCGGCAATACCTCCAGCGTCAATAAATGCTTTGGCATTTCTAATGATCATATCATAATTGGTTCCGATTCGATAGAGACTGTGCGTATCTTGTAAACCATCCAGCGCAAATATTACTTTATGATTTTTAGGTAACGATGTTGCAAGTAATGTCCACCACTGTGCATTATGAGCCGAACCATTGGTATGCAATATTACCGTTATGTCGGATTTGTTATCACGTACATATTGACACATGTCTATTAGGTTAGAGTTAATAATAGGATCACCAAAGTCACCACAAAAATTAACACAACTTATCTGCGCCAGCACTTCGTCGGTGAATATATTTTGAAATTGTTCTAGGGTCCAATCTGTTGATATTAAATTGGGATTATCTATGCCGCCGTGTATATTTCTAAGGCACATCGGACAACTAGCTTGGCATCTGTTTGTTATTTCAATCTGTATAATCTGTAATTGTTCAAATGAAAACATTTAATATCCTATAACGTGAAACATATACTTTTTTTCTAGGCTACCGTTAATTCCATTATGCCAATCTCTATAATTATTCCATTTAAGTAATGTGCCTTGGGGTTTATTATAAAAATATTCTTTACCTAATATAAACAAGTGACCAATTGCTGGTTCACTAATAAAAATAGAATAACGGGTTATCAACCCGTGTTTTAAATATTCTTCTTCATTATCATCGATGTCATAATGATAGCCAGTCATATATCCGGGCTCTACACAACTAATCCAGCTACGTAAAATTTTTATACTAAATTTTTTTGATATTTCAGATTCTAGTTCTTTCGTATCATAGTAATTTGTCCACTTAACGCTATCAGTATTAAAGTTATTGTCCTTCCACAGCTTTAACATTTCCGCATACTCTGGATTGTTTATATTCCAACGTGCAGGATCGACAGTAACTATTTTACCGTCTGTTAAATTGCTTATAATACTATTCCAATCAATCATTGTATCTCTCTAAATATATCAGCAAACGGGGAGTCTGGCCAATATCTTGTTAAGTGTTGTGTTACTGTAATTTCAAAAAACTTTTTAAAATCAATATAACCGTTATCAGTTGACTCATCAAATCTGTATGCACCATCTTTTCCTATGATACCTTCTATTACTTTTCTTTCTATAAAGCGTTCACTGTACGGCACCACAGAATAATAGTCTATAGTTTTCAATATATTGTCTTTTGAAATATAAAAACAATGCGGATACATTGCCATTTTATAAAAATTGTTTTCTTTAGTTGCAATTAAAAAATCTTTAATCTGTTGTTTCCAGTCTGGCAGTTCTACGTCTAGATTCCTATCTTTATCATATAGCACTTGTGATAGTGTTTCTTTATTCCATTCTATAAATATTTTTCTGTTATTAAAATCCACGGCGTATACTTCTGGAGTTGTCTTTAAATGTGATAAGTCATTTAAAAACTTTACTTCGCGTTCAAAAAACCATTGGAGTAAGTCTTCATCTATTGTAGAAACTTTCTCGTCTTCCCTGTATGTGTTATCTGTACAGTAGTGCATACACATTATAGTTTGTTCTTCATTTACTGTAGGAGAATATAGTAGATTTGAACTATTAGGAGTCCCATCAGGATTTAACTTGTAGTAATACTTCCAGTTACTTGTGTCTATCACTGTTTACTCCAGTTTAATTTTTTATCAATATATGACTGCACTTGATCCCTATATTTTTGATCATCAGTATCCACTGTAGATACTTTATAATCATATATTTCTTCGTATGAACTTGTTTGATGATACGCAAATAATCTGTCGGATAAGAACGGGTTGCAACCTCTAAGACCAATAAACCCGTTGTCTGAATAAAATTCTTTCACTAGTGCTTCGGCCTGATGCCAGTCCATATCATTATGTTTCCATATAACAATATCATTCCTAGTACTGCCAACGCCGCCGCCTCTAGGAGTTGTGGATTTGAATATAACATTACCACTGCTGTCTTTCGATACTTCATATCCTGGATTTTGTCTAGCTTCTAATTTAATCAATCCGTTACTTACTAGTTCTTTAGTAAATCGACTTTGATTTGTTAATGTTTCATCATAATCCGGAACTTCTAATATGTGTGCTGATGCACTTTGTCTAGTCCAATTAGTATTGAGCCACGCTAATGACGTGTTCCATGATTCTGCACTTTCGCCGGGTATGCCGCATATCATTTGTATGTTTGCTCTGTATCGCCTAGGGGCATGAACATCGGTGTACGACTGGAAGTCTAACAAGCCTTCTTGTAGTTTTTCAGGATCCATTCCCTTGCGTACAAGTTTACCAGCGGCATGATTAAACGTTTCAATGCCCATGCTGTGTCCAAGGAAGCCTAATCTAATATAAGTGTCCCAATGTTCACGATGTTTGACTACCAAGTCGCCACGAGCAAATCCGCATATCCAGGGATTGTAGTTTAGTTTATCCACAGCATCTGCATACTTCTGTAACTTCTCGGGACGATCATTGAATGTTTCATCCATCACACGCCAATTCTTAATACCCCACTTCTCATATCCTGTTTGCATTTGACGTTTGAATTCTTCTTTGCTAACGCTAACGTCCTTGGCTTGACCTATAATAGGAAAGTTACAGTAAGAGCAGCTGAACATACAACCACGTGCTGTTTCAATCTGAGGGCATTCCCACTGCATCATAAAGTCACGTACTTCGTAGTCTACTAGATAGCTATCTAATGGGGCACTCGGGTAATGATGTAAGCCCCTAATAACTTTCTTACTGCCGAAGAATGCAGAGTCAGTTAGCAATGGTGATCCTAATGTTCCAATAAGGTGTTGGCATAAGGCTAGAACAGCGTTCTCACCGTAGCTGTCTACCCAATAGTTAACGCCTTCAGCTGGAGTAACCAAGGCATTGTTCCCACCTACTACAACTGGAATAGTGGGATATTCTTTTTTCAGCCATGCAATGAATTCATTTAGGTACGGACTCCACGGATTTAAAAATGCTGCGCCAAAGCAAAACATAACTGTCTTGTCTGTTGTTCTACTACGCACAAACTCTTGTAGTTCTTCTAGTTTCCAGAATGCTGTAAAGTCTACGACTTCTGCGTCCCAATCATTCATTCGTAAAAATGTTGCCACACGATGAGACCATAATGCTCTCTCCCAACGTTTACCCGTTAATGAAAAGAATAACACATGGTTCATATAATCTTAAATTCCGGGGGCAACACACGTTTAAATGAATCTATTTTATCTTGTTCAATATTAAATTTTATTGAAATAGGAGAATGATCAAAATTGTTTATAAGGCCTAATTTGTTTGCTTCGTTAAGCCAAGGACTTAGTGTGTTATCAAACACAAATCTAGCATCGTCGGTATTTTCTATTGTTGTAGATAATGATACTTCTATTGGATTTTTTAACTTGTTATTTTTTAATAATTTTCTAACTACCAGCTGTACTCTAGCACGTCTACCAAAATTAGTAGCGGTGTGTAATAGGCCTGCGTCCATGTCGTACCAAATACCGTCTTGTTCTAAACGATACATTTGTTCTCTAACTAAATCCATAAGATAACATGCTTCGCCCTGTATGTTAAGATGATATCTATCATCTATATCTGCATGTGTTTGGTAGCAATGAGCTGGATCCAAAATAATAATTCTCGCTTCACCTTTGGCGACAGTCAGTGAATTATATAAAGTTCCCCAAACTGTGCCTTTATACTCGTCTTTTAAAATCCACGGATCGTAAAAGAAATTGCCCGTAGGTTGATTAATGGTTGTTTTCATTCCTTCGTTAGGCAATTGGATACATGCCTCTTGAAACACCGATGTGTTAACTGTGTAGTTGGTGAGAGTTAGCATAGAAATATTTATGTGTGTACTTAATGAGGGTAAATATTTCATGAATCGCATTCTAATTGCACCGGAATATTTAATTGACCATCTCGAAGTAGATCGCCCTAGTCCATTGTCGGATTCAAAAATTGAACAACTAATACAAGATGTATTAAGTGGTAAATTAGATTCGGATATTACTGATAGTGTTTATACTAATTTTAAAAATGAAACGACCGATTACATTTTTAATTCTAAACTAAATCGTCTAACAGGGTTTGATCAGTTTACTCGTGTAGATATTATAAACGGATGTACTCAGTTTATCGATAATCTTTACATGCAAGGGCCTGTGCAAGTACTACGTAACGATTATAGATACCACGAAAGATTAGGATTAGCGTATGTTAAAGATGTGGGCTCGCTGATACCAGATATTCCGTTAATTATAGCGATGCCGTTTCCTAGCATTGGTGCCCCACATCAAGACATGGAGGAGATTTTACATGAATGTAAAATTAAAAACATTGCAGTACATATTGACAGTGCTTGGGTTAGTTGTTGCCGTGACATTACTTTTGACTTTAACCATGTGGCTATTAGATCCGTTGGCATCAGTCTTAGCAAAGGTCTTGGTCTTGGGTGGAACAGGATAGGCTTACGCTGGACTAGACAACCCAAGGCAGATAGTGTTACAATAATGAATGACTTCCGCATGAACAATCGTGCATTAGTTATGATTGGACTACATTTTATACGTAATTTACAACCCGACTATCTGTGGAATACACACAGTGAACGATATTACAAAGTATGTAAGGACTTTAACCTTACACCCACTAAGAGCATTTATTTGGCATTGCGAAATGGTCAGCCTGTGGGGGTCAGTCCGTTGATAAGGTATTTAGAAAATGAAATTAGATAATGCAGATGGTGTCAATATACCCTTTGAAAAACATTGGGAAAATATTGCTATTAGCGTCAGCGGTGGGGCTGACTCTGCGTTATTAGCATACTTAATATGCAGTTTGATTTCAAATGATACTACAGTACATATTATTAGTCATACCCGTATGTGGAAAACTCGTCCGTGGCAACAACAGGATAGTTTAAATGTATACAACTGGTTAACAAATAAATTTCCTAAAATTAAATTTAAAAGACATACTAACTTTATTGCACCCGACATCGAGTACGGAAACATCGGCCCTAGCATTGTAGACGAGTATGACAAAAACGTAAGTGGTGATAATATTCAGCAACGTGCTTATGCAGAATACATTTGTTACAATGAAGATTGTGAAGCATATTATAATGCTGTTACTCGAAACCCTAGAGAAATAGACTTGGGCGGCATGGCTGAGAGGAACATAGAACCCACAGAAGCGAATCAGCATTTAACATTGATGATACACATGGGTAGATATGCTATACATCCTTTTAGATTTGTTGAAAAGGATTGGATTATTAAACAGTACAAAAGATTAGAAATCAAAGACCTTTTGAATACTACACGCAGTTGTGAAGGCGAATTTGAAACTATTAATTATAAAACATATGTAAAAGGACAGGTAGTTCCGACATGCGGCGTGTGTTTCTGGTGCAAAGAAAGAAAATGGGCAATTGATAAAAATGACTAGATTAATAACTTTCGGAGATAGCTTAACATTCGGACATTGGTTGGATCCCACCGATACATTTCCCAGTGATCGTGCATGGCCCAAAGTACTGGGAGATATGCTAGGATACAATGTCGTTAATACTGCTGTTCCGGGACACAGCAATATACAAATATTAAAAGATATTTTAAACTTTGAATTTCAGCAAACTGACATAGTGATTGTTGGATGGACCTATCCTCAAAGAGACTATATTTTTAGAAAAAATCTGTTGGGCATGGATACTTCTATACAGGTAAATGTTTGGCACAAAGATACAAAATTTATTGAAAAATGGGCAGATGTTCATAATAACTATGATCTATCTGTAAGAACAGGACTTCACATACACCATGCTGAATGTTTTTTAAAAACAAAAAATGTTCAACAACATCATTTTTCTACTTCGTGGGCTTGGTATGAAGTGATGCCAAATTTTATATTGACTCCTACAACTTATATAAATGAAGACATTTTAACAATGGTTGACAAAGCACTAGACCACAGTCACCCCGGCCACGTAAGTCATAGCAACGCGGCTAAAAAATTATACAAGATAATCAATGCACCAAAGTAAAACATTTTGTATGCATCCCTTTACAGGACTAGCAACTAGAGAAGACGGTGCTATCTGTGCTTGTTGTCGAAGCCACCCTATTGGGTTTATTCAGGATGCTCCATTAGAGTATCACTGGAACAGTGAGATCATGCAGCGAATACGTCGACAGGTGTTAATAGGTGAAAGACCTGCTGAATGTGAACCTTGCTTTAGTTTAGAAGATCAGGGTGTTGAAAGTCTGCGCCAGCGACATATTGCAGGAAAAATTCCAGAAGCAAGAATAAATTTGTACCCAGATGAATTGAAAAAAATGCGTCACGATTTTACTATGCCTTTTGAGATTCCTACAATGGAACTCAAACTAAACAATTTGTGTAATTTAAAATGTCGCATGTGTCATCCGATGGATAGTACTAGTTGGAATGACTGGAGTGAAGTAAAAGACTTTTACAAAGCAGAAGGTAATATCATGTATGCTATTGTAGAAAAACACGATTTAGAAAATAAGCCGCATCTTGATAAATTCCAAGACAATCCTGAATGGTGGGCTAGTTTAGAAAAGTTGCTCCCACACTTCCGTCGTGTAGAGTTTGCCGGTGGCGAACCGTTAATGGATCCGCAACACTATCGAATACTGGATATGCTTGCTCCGTACGGGCACCAAGTAGAAATTAAGTATGCTACCAATTTAACCATACTGGGTAAAAGCAATCGAACCGTGTGGGAGTACTGGCCTAAGTTCAAGTCAGTAGCGGTTAACGTGAGCATAGATGGCATCGGTAATAGTTATGAATATATTCGAGGTAATGCCAGCTGGGCAGAACTCGTTAATAACATTAAACAGATACAGACTATTCCAAACATCAGTCGCATAGTTGGTGCTGTTACTGTACAAGTTAGTAATGTTATTGTTCTAGATAAAATAATCGAATACTTTCTAGACGACCTAGGTATTGTGTTCCATACGCATCGTGTTGAATATCCTAAACTGTTATCAGCACAAGTATTGCCTAGTGAACTAAAAATGTTAGCAATAGACAAACTAATTGCTGTACGTGAGCGAGTTAAAGATTTTAAATTAGTCAAAGAACACCCACAACTATTAGAATATACTCTAGGACAAATACAGGATAACATTAATTACTTGCGAGCACGAGATCAAAGCGATAAGTGGCAAGACTGTATAGAATTTAATCGTAGGTTAGATAAAACACGAACTCAATGTTTTGAAGAAGTAACTCCGGAGTTTAAACAATATGTATAAAATAACAAGTTCGTGGCCGCATCAAGATCAAATTAAGGTAGAATGGAATCTTGGTAAGCGATGCAACTACGATTGTTCATATTGTCCTAGCGCAATACACGATAATTTTAGCCCTCATACAGATATTGATATTTTAGAAGCAACGGTAGATAAATTATGCGAGTTAGGAAAACCATTACGCATTAGTTTAACAGGAGGCGAACCCTGTGTACATCCAGATATTGAAAATCTATTGGAATATTTCAAACGAAAGAACGTATTTTGGGTGAATATAACTACCAATGGCACACGATCAGCTACTTGGTATTTACACCATGAAATGTTTTGGAATCATCTTATTTTCAGCCTGCATTTCGAACATGATTGGCAACGTGTGATGCACACAATCAATCAGTATTACGATTCCACTGAGCATGAGTTTTTTGTTGCGGTAATGGCGCATCACGATCACATGGAAGATGTTAGAAAAGTTGTCAAAGAATTAAAAGAAAAAGGAATCAAATATACTATACGTAGGATTCGATGGACTGAAGGTGATCATAATGTGTTTGATGATATGCGTTATGACGGAAAAGACCTAGAATGGATCGTGTCTCAGGACGCTACAGTTAAACCTAACTGCCGTGTTGACAACGATCAAGTGATTCATGCCAACGATGTTATTAAAAAACATCTAAATCAATTCAACGGATGGACGTGCAATGCTGGCATTGAAAGTCTTATGATTAACTGGGACGGCGATGTTCACCGAGCAACTTGCCGAGTAGGCGGAAGTTTAGGCAATATATATCAAGGTACATTCTTTCCGCCCGATTGTCCGATCATTTGCACACGAGATTGGTGTACATGTGCGGCCGATATACCGTTAACCAAATATAAACCAGAATAAATATCATCATGGACATTTATCACATTTGGGCAGACAAAAAAGGAGATATTACCGATTCCGAATGGGTCGGTAATATGAAAAAATTCTTACAACAGTTAGTAGACGAGAGAAAGATGATTTCATTCCGTGTTACTAGATGCAAGATGGGGTTCCGTAGTCTAGATATCCCCGAATGGCATATTATGATGGAATTTAATAATATGGCACAGCTCGAAGAAGCATTTCAGCGAGTAGCACCATTAGAAGGCGAGTTAGAAGATAAACATCGAAGTTTTAATCAATTTGTTGGTGACAACATTCAACACGCATATTATAGAGATTGGGAATAATGAAAAATCAAGTTAATAGTTGGGACGAGTTTCAACCATTAGAAGCTGTGGTCGTAGGAAGTACCTATGACGGTAGTTTTTTTAACGGTGTGAAAAATAAGAAAATATGTGATGTTCTTAAGAAAATATGCGATGAGACCACCGAGGATATCGAATATTTTAAAGAACAGATGAAATCTCATAACATAGAAGTATTTCAAGCATCTCCTACGGAATTAGGATACCATAGCAGCATATTAGATTATGCAGATGTTAATGGCAGAATTGGTCACGCTAGCGAAAGTTCACACATAGTAAGGGATGCATTAATTCCAATTCACCCGTTACAGGTTCGCGACGACTCTGTTGTAATGGGGAATAAAATCTTAATCACAGATAAAACGTTTGAGGTAGACGGATACGTTAAAAAATTTCAGGAATGGTTTGGGCCTGAACAAATAGATTTAACTTTGTACAACGGAGAAAAACAATTCCAACGTACTGAAGATAATTTTAAAGAATACATAGTAATTAAAGGGCTGGATATAAACTACGATCTGTTATCCCAAGACGAAAAAAATAAACTACTTTTAAATGCTCCACTGTCTGGATTTTGTAGTCCAAATATAACTAGGATAGGAAAAAAGTGTCTAGTTGATTTGCATCAAACTGAAGAAGCGATAACTTATCTTATGGAACGATATCCGCAATTTAATTATAGTAAATTAATGCTTGGCGGCCACAACGATGGTATTTTTAGTGTGTTAAAACCAGGAGTGGTCATTGCCGGGCCGTGGTTCAAAGGTCGAGAGCATAATTTTAAAGGCTGGGAAGTAATTTATTTCAATGATACACGATGGGAAGATGTGGGGAAATTTCATGACCTAAAAGAACAGAATAGGGGAAAGTGGTGGGTTCCGGGAGAGGAGGAGAACTATGAATTTACTAAATTTGTAGAATCAGTATTGCCTAATTGGACCGGGTTCGTTGAAGAAACTATTTTTGATTTAAATTGTTTAGTAGTTGATGATCGACACGTTGTTGTAAACAGTAATAGCAAAGAATTATTTTCTGTTTTGAAAAAACATAATCTTGAACCAATATACTGTCCGTTGCGACATAGATTTTTTTGGGACGGTGGTTGGCATTGCCTAACACTTGACATCAGACGAAGTGGTAATCAAAATGACTACGGAATTTGAACAGTATCTTAGATCATGGATAGAAGAATTTCTAAGTAAACCAGAGGCTCTACTCAACGGCTTGCCTCCGTGTCCTTATGCTAGAAAGGCTAGGATAAAATTTATAGAAACTGACAATTACATTTTCGATATTACGCAGTGTTTAGAAAATTGGTCTACGGAGTATGATGTCGTGGGATTCGTATGTGGCGATGTAGACCCGACTAATTTTATACTAGATGTCAGATGTCTAAATGACTATTGGCTGTCTAGAGGATTCGTATGTTTAGAGGATCATAAAGATATACCGGAAATATTCCATCACTTAAATTTCAGCAACGGTCGATACAATCTTATATTAGTACAGCAGAAAGAAAAACTAAATTTGGCTAGCAAACAACTAACTGATGCAGGATATTATAAGAATTGGCCAGAAGGTCTGTACAATGATGTAGTATCTTGGAGATCAGACAGGGCCTAATTCTTCATAACCGTCAATTTCTTTCTTATAATTTGCTGCGGCGCCTAGGTATAGATATTTGAAGCCTCTGTGTTTATAGATAGCACAGGCATTCTTTAGACTTTCCATGCCCAATCGTAGATCCGGATTGATATAGTCCCACGCAAACTGTAATGCTTCTGCGTTTTTAGCATCATGTATTTTAATCATATCCCAAGCTACCAATTGGCCATTATCAAAATATCCCACAATGTCAACTGAGTTATCAGTGTATTGATTTGGAAATATGGGCATGACGCTATCGAATTTTTTGTATCTGCAATATTTTTCGTAGATATCGTTGAATTCGGAGAACTGACGATCGCTGACATATTGCCATTGGTGTTCTTGAACCATGGTCTCATAGTTAGTTTTGCTTAAATTAATACGACAAAATTTCATTTTATTAAATGACTCAATTCTGGAAAAGTCTGAGAAAAATCAGTTCCTCGCTGTGCGTCCATGGTAGAAATATAGTCTCGAAAATCCGGCAATAGATTAGCATGATCTTCTTTGTCCATCCAATCTAATATGCCTTCCCAACGTTTCCAGCCGTACGGGTTGACTTCCCAAAATTCTGTATCCTGTGTATAGTTGTCCCACAACCATTGCTGTAGTTCTGCAAATAATTTTCGTACTTCGAGTTTATCTTCTTTAGGTAGTACACGTAGACTCAACCAAGTTGGTATCCATAATAAATGTACGCCTACTAGTCCACCACCCATCACTTGGCCTGCTGCATTTAGATCAAAGTTTATTTTGTTAAATTTCATACGCACCTTCCACTTAATAAAATCTGGAACATGTTTGATGTTTAATATCTGTACTGCCATAGCGATGTTGGTCTGTATGTTGTCTGGTGCATTATCTAACTTAACCAGGTTGGATTCTACTTCTTTCCAGTCTAATGGATAGCGTATGTATTCTCCTCGTGGTCCAATGCCGTCTAGACTAACTCCTACTTTTACTTTGCGGAACTGACTCCATATTTCTATAATCTCATCATTAACCAGAATGCCATTAGTATTATAACGTAGACTAATCTGTCCAGCATATCCACGAGCAATAATTTCTAATAAGAATACTTTATGCTCTTTAATTAATAACGGTTCGCCACCTGCAAAGTACAACTGTTTAATGTTAGGTATTTGATCATAAATTTCTGCCCAGAATGCAGGGTTCTCATACCACTTGTTGTTGAAGTCTGAACTTTCCCAACTCATTTGTTTCTTGATCAATGAGCTAGTGAATATAGGAAACACCTTTTTATGATCGGCAACCCACATACTGCTATCATGCGGACTGCACATAATACATTTTAAATTACAAGTATGACCTAATCTTAAATCTAAGTATTGTAGTTTATATGGAATTGAGCCGTCTAGTTCTGTTTCAGCAATCAGTTCTTTAATATCGATCTTTTCATTTAGGTGCCAGGTGCCAGTTTCCCAAATACGCTTACTGGCAATCCCCTCTGCTTCTTCTTGAAAGCATTTAGTGCAACTAGCAGGAACCGCTCCCTCTAGCATAGTCTTACGTACTGACTTCATATAGTCATTGTTAAATGCACTTGTGGGAAGATCGTTAGCAAAGTTTGCCGGCTCCCCATCTTCTTTTTTAACTAGCCCAACTGTATAATCTCCAGAGTCGGCTCCGCTGGCATTTGCAACACAACAGATACGCATGTCTCCGTTGGGTCTTGTTGCTAGATGTATCCAGGGCAACACACAAAAACTAGGGCTACCGGATACACCTTTAATTTGTTCCTGCCATTTACCTATTTGGGTATCGGTGGACTGCATCCAAAATACTTTATTCATTAAATTCATACATATTTCTTACCTATTACCATCCATCTAGTATAGAGTGGAAGTTCTAACTCACCGGCCCATATAACATCGATACCACATTGAGTTTTAAATTCTTCTAACGAGACCGCAGTGCGAATGTGCTCAGAAATATCATAATTATTACCTTGTAACACTAACAGACTGTTATGTGGCATTACGCTTCTCCATGAATCAAATTGATCCTGTGTAATATGCTCACAGCTGGTATTGATGATAACATCTGCATCACTTCGTATTTCACACATGTCTGCGGTAATTGCACGAAATCTACCAGACATTTCTTCAATCTTATTCATGTTAACGGCAATAGGTTCGCAGGTGGGATCAATATCAATACTACGAATGTTAATTATCGGAACATCGCTTTGAAACAGCATACTGGCCAGTACGCCTACCCATCCACCATGGATGTCTATAGTAACAAATTTTGTTACATGGTTACGAAGATTTGTAATCAACCATTCTTTGCTCTTTAGCTGACCACTCCAGAAGGCATCCATGGTCCGCATAGGATCGGGACTTTGACGAATAGCCTGCATCCAATAGTGCAAATGTTCTGTATCAACTAACAAATTGAGCTCCTAACTTATCAAACTTTCCGCATTGCTTGCTACACTCTATTAATGGCTTGCTAGCCCATGAGTCTTCTATGGTCTTGAAATACCCCGAATCGAATATCTCTTTCATGGTATTTTTATTTAGATTGGGGAATACGCCCACGGAATCCATGTAATCGATTCTGTTGTCCTGATTAGTTAACTGCCATGAAAAGTCTAACCAACAGCAAGGACTAACTGTGCCATCCGCCGCAACGTAGATCTGTTTGTATTTTTGAGCCTTGCATTGTATTTCCCAAGGAACCATCGACTGTACGTTTGCAGTTAGTGTTGTACTGACTTCTGTAGGATATAAAATATTAACGGTCTTGCCGGACTCATCTAATACATTAAACTTGCCATCTTTAAATCTGCTGGTGTGTTTAGTTGTAAACTTTTTAAATTTCATGTCATTGCTTATTTTTTGACATTCTTCTATCTGGTGTTCGTTGTGCTTAAAGACTAGCATGTGCCATTCAGCTTCACCGCCTGCTTGGATAAATGCCCACGCATTTTTTATAATCTTGTGCCAGTCGGTGCCGACCCGATACAATTTGTGTGTGTCTTCTAGTCCATCTATACCAAATGTGACTTTAACTTTGTACTTGGCTAGGGCTTTCCACCAGTGAACGCTTCTAGCACTACCGTTAGTGTGCATACTTATGCGTATGTTAGGATTGATTTCTCTCAAGTATTGAAACACTTGTAAACACTCGTGTGCCATGATAGGGTCGCCTAAGTTGCCGCACATAAACAGACTGTCTAACTGTTGAATAAATTGGACTGGAAACCACTCTTTAAATTGTTCTAGCGTTATTTCATTTAGATTCATCAATGGGTTTAATACGCCGCCATTGATTCGTCGTGGGCACATAGGGCATCGTGCTTGACACTTGCTGGTTAATTCTAGATGTATGTCTCTGATATCTTCTAATTTATACATTTTGGTATCTTACTATCTGCCGAACTCACACAGCTAGGAGTGATGCAGCGTTGCGGTTCCTTAAACAATTCAAAATTGTCTAATGTACCTAAAGGTGCGTCGTGACAACTATAACTTCTCTTTACCTCATTACCTCTTATTATAACACTTTGATAACCACTATTGCAACTCCAACCTTGAAATTTATTGAATCCAAAAGCATTAAATCGTTCTGCTTGATCAAAAAGATATTCTTGACCTGTGTGATCGTACAGAGCAATTTGGTAAACTTCTTCACCTTGTGATGTTTGAGGAAACCCAGTTTGTAATAGTCTTATCATTTCCTCAGTATACCCATCCACCACACGACTCGCAGTGGGATCACTTTGTGGTTTCAGTGTTACATTAATTCCTCGAGCATGCAGTCGAGCCATACGTTCATATAGATCAAAAAACTTTTCCGGAACCATGACTTGATTGATAGTAACGTGTACTAGTTCATATTGTAACTGTAGGCACTTGTCACCAAACTCTTGTTCGCGGGCAAACTCATCGTGAAAACTGGCTGTGATGCTTCTGCGTTGTAACAGCGCAGTATTGGCACACCAAGTGTTCCACCATTTTGATCCTGGCGACAAATTAGTGGTCATATGTATGCTTTGGTAAGGACTTTCGGTTTCGTCTAGGTGTTTGACCAAATTCGGAAATTGTTTGTAGGCTGTGGGTTCACCCCCACTGAAACTCCAATGGAATTCATTGAAGCCATTTTGGCGAGCTTGTTTTTTGATTTCGTCTATGGCGTTGGTGTAGACTTCAAATGGTTGGTAATCCATTTGGTCACTGCGAGCATAGGGCCAGCAGTAACTACAGTTGTAATTGCAGAAGCGACCTAGAATCCAACTGGTAGAAAACAATGGACGATGCAACATGGTGCGTTGACCAAATCTTGTTATGGCATCAAATGGTATTTTGGTGAAGTCTTGTGTCATGATCTGACAGTATTTAACTACAAAAGTCTTGACCTTTTGCGTTTGCGGTTATATACTGTATGAGTGGTCGTGAGTGGAATGGTATACCTCCGGTCCGTTGTGAAACGCATTTGGGCAAGGGCAACGTCTTAGACATCGCTTTGTAGGTTCGAATCCTACCGACCACACCATATACTACGATAAGTAGAACTACATAACTAAAAGGAAAAAGATATGTCAAACACAGTAGAACAACTCAAAACAGACTTCGAAGCATTCTTGGCCGAGGACGCAAAATTCACAGCAGGTAACGGTGCAGCAGGGACTCGTGCTCGTAAAGCACTTCAAGAAGTTGCCAGAGGAGTCAAAGCTCGACGCAATGAAATCACAGAAGAAAAGAACACTCGCAAAGAAGCCAAGGCTTAATCATGAGCAAGCAAGATCTTGACGATCCCGATGTAGGCATCATTGCACAGGATATCTGTATAGATCTAGGTTACGGCGCTGTTCCTCCTGACTATAGTAACATCAGTTACAGCGGGTATGGTGCCGATACCATCACTATAGATACTAGTAATATGTATAGTTCAAATACCATCACTTTACCGAGTAGTAGCAATACCTTTACCTACAGTGGCGCTACCGTTGGTGGTATTACTACCATCAACAATATTAGCAACAACAGTCACTGGACTACTGGAACTAGCGGTTATCAGTTTAATACTAATACTCCAAACACTGTTCATATTAACAACAATGGCATCGAGATGGCCTCCGGTACTGATATTACAGTAGGTGGCAAAAGTCTCAAAGAGTTCATGAACAAGATGGAAGAACGCTTGGCCATACTTGTACCGGATCCTAAGAAACTAGAACAGTTTGCCGCACTTAAAAAAGCCTATGAACATTACAAGCTGATGGAGAAACTCTGTCAGGAACCGCCTAAAGAAGAAGAGTAAATATATGGATGTTCGTCTTTTATCATATTCACAACCAACAGATGAATTTAGAGATCTGGGCCTCTCAGATGCGCAGGAACTCATTGCGTATTGCGCCCGTGTCAGCAATCCCTCCAATCAGCTCAACACAGACACAAGCGAAAAACTCATCAGATACTTGGTCAAGCACCAACACTGGAGCCCACTCGAACTGGTCAGTGCCTGTATCGAAATCACCACCACCCGAGACATTGCCCGACAAATCTTGCGACACAGAAGTTTCAGTTTCCAAGAGTTCAGTCAGCGATATGCTGACCCTACTAAAGACCTGTCGTTTGTATGTAGAGAAGCACGGTTACAAGATTCAAAGAACAGACAGAACTCAGTCGAAGTCGATGATCAACTGTTACAAAACGAATGGTACAGAGCTCAACAACGAGTTATCTATGCAGCCAAAAGAGAATACGAGTGGGCTATTGCTAACGGCATAGCAAAAGAGCAAGCCCGTGCTGTGCTGCCCGAAGGCCTTACAGAAAGCAGGTTATATATGAATGGTACGCTACGTTCATGGGTACACTTCATTGAACTGCGTTCAGCGAATGGTACACAAAAAGAGCATCAAGAAGTGGCTGTGGCATGTGCCAAAGTTATTTCAACAATATTCCCTATGAGCGAAAGCCTAGTACAAAATGGATGAACTTAACAAATTCTGCGAAAACTATGAGGTCCGTGTGCTCAACGATTCCAAACGTAGGGCACGGTATCACCCTGCAAAGTTTTTCACAGACCCCAGTCGTGCTGATATCATTCGCCACGATGTAGTCGAGTACGAAACCGAACAGGTCTACACAGTAGAAATACCCGAAGGCAGGCTACGAACTCTAGTTGAAATGGAACGCAAGTTTTTTAACTATATTAATCATCGCGGTAAACCCATTGACATGTTTCAAATGCTGATGGACAAAGAGCGTGAAGAAGCACACCACCGTCACACCAATTCAGCTGTCCAAAAAGCCTACGAACAATATTCGATCATGCTTAATTTGGCAGGATATCAAAGGAAAATATGAACGAAATACAAATAGTATCAGCGTGTCTGGCATTCTTAGTGTTATGTGGGGCAGTATATGGCCATATAGGATTTGCTAAGATGAAAGAATGCTATGGCATGTGGTTTACAAAGGAATACTGGACTGACTACAATACTGTAGAGTTTGCCAGTTGGGCGGCAAAGGCCTGTATCATTGTTCCTGGCTTGATATTTGGTACAAGCATTTGGTGGTTATATTTCTTTACCTTGGCAACAAGTCTAACACTTATTTGGGCTAGTGAAAAGAAACTATTACCAACCCTTGTAGGATTCAATACAATTTGGGCATGGATTAGCTGTATGGTTTTGGCGCAACATCTTTTAAAATAAAACGATTCAAAAACGATTCATCTTGACATGTTATCTAAAAGATAGTATAATTAAGTTGTTCAACAGAGAAAACATATTATTATGGCACAACATTCAAACTATTGGTCATGCACTCCCTTTGCAGATTGGCTTCGCGGCACTAAGAAACTCAGTGCGGGTACCAGCGAAGAATGGGACAACTGGACCACTGCGGCTCAGATGAAGCACAATTTTCGATACTGGTTAGCTGAAGAAGCACTTGGACATATCCAAGATTTTGTCACTTGGCCTGTAAGGAGTTTATATAGTGTTAAGTACTATATCAATAACCGTTGGGTAAGTCGCACTCATAGTCTTACTGCTCACCCTAGGGACATCAAACCCGGGCAGTGGCGGGATGTTGGTAACAGGTTTCTACCATGCTTGTTTAACGAACTACAAGACTTTGTTGAAGTAGAATCTGCATGGTCGCACATCGCCTGGGGCAGTAAAGAAGACCGTGCCAAATACAATCCTCCATTCTGGGCCAGTGGTTGGTGGCGTTGGAGAACTTGGCGTTGTCCGCAAGCTGGCATCGATCATCTTGACTGGGCAATGACCTTGGTTATGGATAACAATATGGGTGTTGAAAAAGACAGTCCTAACTTTGGCAAGCCAACTGGACAAGCAGAACGAGCCAAAGAACTTAAAGAGCTTTACATCTGGTGGACTGTGACTTATCGCGCTCGTCCTGACCCATATGATGCCAGTGGTTGGACTGCTCACTGTGAAGCCATGCGAGTAAAGTATCCTGGTAGTTTCTTCTCTAGTCTAAACAGCAAGGATGCTGAAGACAAGAAAGCCAGCGACAAGGCTCATAAACTGTTGAGCAAGATTGAAGCAGCCTACGAGAAAGAAGATGAAGCCATGATGATCCGGCTGATCAAAGCTCGTGACAGTCTCTGGACATGATATGAGCATATCAGATCAACACGAACACTGTATTGAAGATTTGTATGCCAAATATCTACAGTTTACTTCTGTGATGTTGGAAGACTATCAAGATATAGAAATAGCTGGTATCATGGTCACTCAGGCCCTCAGCATGTATAGAACTGTGTTGTCAGAAGAAGATTATCAACGCATGGTAAAAAGCATATATGAAAGAAGAAATGATGTCAAAACCTTCGACTGAACTCGAACCGCAGGTTCCTGCAGAAGGTGTCCTTAAACGCAATAGTTGGGGCGATGCAATCACCTATCAGGTAACCTGTGAATGTCACGACGCCAATCACGATCACAATGTTTGGGTTGAAGCAGACGACCATCGGGTAACTGTTACCACGTATACCACACAGAAGTCTCAATGGTGGCGTCTAAATCGTTGGCAGACTATTTGGATTCTGCTTACCAAGGGATACGTCGAGTACGAAGCCAATATTAGTATGACTGAACAACAGGCTTTGAACTATGCAGAAACACTAAAGAAAGCAATACAAGATGTCAAAAATTTCAAGCAGTCCTGAACGGCATACCTTTCAAAAGGAAGGATATATCAAGCGCCAAGAAGAGCAAGGATTAGAACCCCTTGAAGAATATATCGAAATGTTCAAAACTTGGCGTGAACAAGATGCCGCAAATCTCATAGATCCACTGTGGCAAAAGAATAACATGCAATATGATCTTCGTAGTACCGCATGGATCTGTGACAAGGCCAAGGCCAGTGATGGTTATGCTCAAAATCTTTATGCGGCTATATGCAACAATGACTTTATCAAATTAGAAGTTGTGCCTATTCTTAGACAAGATCCGAAAAGAGATTTCTGGAGTGCCTCGTGGAGAAGTGCTGGCGGCATTGTCGCTGACATGCAGGAAAAGGGCGACTATATAGATTGGTACTGTTCGGGCATGGGTGAAGGATTAGGCAATGGTGATCCTGATCATGTTAAAGGATATGTACCGGAAGGTTGCATTACCGACGAGATCCGGAATGATCTCCAGAGTCTTGGTTGGGCCGTAGTGGCTGGCGGAGATTGGGAAAAATTTACTTAAGGAGATTGTGTTAGTATCATGAACTTTGAACTTTATGAAGTTTGGGCAGTGGACGAAGCCGGTCACGAAGAACTGGTAGAAACCACTAGCAGTAAGAAAGAAGCATTGGAAATAGCAGACGCTAATCTTGGATTAGGTGCTATGGAAGCCATTGTGTATCAAGAAGATGAAAATGGCGACCTACATGAAATCAAGCGATTTGGACATGGTTGACAAACACACAGTTTGGTGCTATAATATATGTATTGTTTAACAACAGGAGTGACTAAATGGTAACCAAACTGAAAAAAGCAAGTATTGCTATCCGCCAAAATCGAGGACGTGACCTAAGTCCGAAATGGGACGATCACGAAACCTTCACTGCTGATCAATTTAGTCGACACTTCCGACTGTCAATGAATTATTATCGTCTAGAAACCAGCGGCAAAGAACTCAAACCTAAAGTTATTAATTGGATGAGCGATCAGGGCTATCCAAAAGATATTATTAAAGCGTTCAAAGATACCAAAGACAATCGTTGCGGCGCTACTGTAGGTGCTATCGCTGCCAATCTACTTAGAGGTATGCCTGCAGTGAGAGCAGACTTCAATGAAGGTCGTAATACTGCAGAATGGTTAAGCAAGAGTATTGCCAAGATCATCGACGAGGGCAAACACGACGAAGTTGAATCTGAAGAAGGCGTGGTAGAAATCAAGCCCGCAGTGTATACTCCTAGCATTCAAGAACGATTACGTGAAGTTGCACTAGGCATGACTGAAGAAATTGAAGATGCCATTGAGGTTTTTCAAACAGATCCAGAATCTTTTGATCCAAAAGCATTTAAACTTCTAAATCTACTGCGGGGTCGTCAGGCCAAGGCTGCTCACGCTCGTGTTATTAAAACATTATACAGTCGAACCTACGACGAATTGGTAGAAGCAGCTACTACCAAAGACGAACAGTTGAAAGAAGGCTACAGTCATTTGAGCAAGGCCGACCTGAAGAAGATCACGCTGTTCTACAGCGAAATCCTGTCAGCCTGTGATATGTTAGCACAAGAAGCCAAGGTTAATAAAAAGCCTCGTGCCAAGAAGCCCACTGACAAGACCAAGGTCGTGGCCAAGATGAAGTACCTCAAGCAGGACGAAAAACTTAAATTGGTATCTATCAACCCACAAGATATCATCGGCGTCAAGGAACTGTGGATCTATAATGTTAAGTCACGCAAATTGGGCAAGTATGTGGCTGCTGAATTCAACGATCTCGGAGTCAAAGGCACCACAGTCATTGGGTTTGATCCAATAAAAAGCGTTCAGAAAACCCTGCGCAAGCCTGAAGAACAGCTCAAAGAGTTCAAGGCTGCGGGCAAAGTGCAGTTACGCAAGTTCCTAGACGATATCAAAGCTGTGGATATCAAGCTGAACGGTAGAATAAATGAAGAGACCATACTGCTGAAAGTAAGTTGATTTGATAAATATTTGTATGGACAATACAAAAGTTAATCTCCCGCTTACTGATCTAGACGAAGCATTCAAACTTATAATCTCAGCCTATGCACGGACTACACAAGATATAGGCAAGTTCTTAGAATTTCGCAGTGATATTGAAGGCAAAGGTGTTATTTGGAGCGGTCAGGGACACACTAAACAGCTCGTTTACTATTCGAATCCTGACAGATTTTTCGTATCTGAAAACATAGATCTAGCCCGAGGTAAAACACTATCAATTAATAATGTAAAACTAATTGATGAAAAAGAGTTAGGCCCTACAATCACAAAAAGTAATTTGCGAGAGGTCGGGCATCTTAAAGGACTTATAATTGATGGTGGGTTATCTGTAAGTCAATTCCTTGTATTTGATGCCAATACAAATAGACTAGGACTGGGCACTGATGCTCCGAACTCAGCCGTAAGCATAGTTGACAACGATGTTGAAATAGTGATAGGGGCGCCGGACACTACTAGAGCATTTATAGGAACATTTAGCGGGCACTCTCTTGATATTGGTACAAATAATACTGCAAGAATCAGCATGTTGCCCGACGGAAATATCGTAATAGGTAATACAAACTCCGGATATCACAAAGTATCAATAATGGGGTTGGTTGGTGTAAACACCCAAACTCCTGATCAACGCAGTGCTCTTCATGTCAATGGCGCACTGAAATTCAACGACAAACTGCATTTTAGTGCTGATCAAGCACCGCTTATGAATTCTTATACCAAAGGTGATGTATGTTGGAATGACAACCCACAGGCTGGCAAACATGTTGGATGGATATGTGTGCAGTCAGGTAACCCTGGGATATGGAACGGATTCGGTAGAATCGATTAATGCCTCGAGCATTGGTAGTTGGCAATGGCGAAAGTAGACGCCATGTTGACGTCAACACATACACTAATCATGTTCTTATAGGTTGTAATGCCATACACAGAGATCTCAATGTCAATCATTTGATCTGCTGTGATCGTAGAATGGCCGAAGAAGCTGTAAACAATCCTAGTACCAAAGACACAGAAATCTATGTGCGTGATCATTGGCATCACTACTTTAGAAAAATAAGAAAAAACAAAAACATCAACCTTCTACCCGAAGTTCCCACTCGAGGTGAATTGAAAAGAGATCAAGCCGAACATTGGGGCAGCGGCGGATACGCTGTGCTGTTGGCAGCTGTGTTAGGTCACCAAGAAGTTGCAATGATCGGATTTGATCTGTATCCAATCGATCATAGTGTGAACAACATCTACAAAGGCACCGTGAACTATGCTAGATCAGGATCACAGGCAGTAGATCCCAGCTATTGGGTCTACCAGATCGAATCAGTATTCATACATTATCCCAATACAACATTTGTTATCTATAATAGACAGGATTGGAAGATGCCACCGGAATGGCGGAAAAATAATGTGGAATTCATTGCATTATAAATAGAGATGTAGTATACTATTACAATACACACACAAAGAGGACTCTATGGCATCATCCCTCTCTAAACACTCTGCAGTCATCAAACTTGCTACCTACAAAAAGGAGACTAGAGATGGCAAAATTTCTTTCAACAAAACATTACGGACACAATATTGGTCTGTCAGCAGTATTCCGTCAACCTAATGCAGATCACAGTCACTGTCATCTACTACACGGTTACAGTCTAGCGTTTACATTCACATTTGGCTGTGACACACTAGACAACAAAAACTGGGCAGTAGACTTTGGTGGACTTAAACCGCTGAAAGCATGGCTGGAAGATCACTTTGATCACAAGTTAGCTTTGGATAAAGCGGATCCACACCTGGCTAAATTCCAAGAACTAGAAGCACTGGACCTAGCAGAGATTAGAATCTTTGATGGAGTGGGTGCAGAGAAGTTTGCAGAGCATGCATTCATGTTTGCTGACGCACTGATACGTGACAAGACTGGCAATCGTTGTTATTGCGTACGAGTTGAGTGCGCAGAACATGGAGCCAATAGTGCAATCTATGAGGTTTAATGAACACTATAGAAAAGATTTGGGCCCGGGCAACCGGGCATTTAATAGGACAGTCCGATGAGGATCGTCCAGATGTCCCAATACTAACAATGAAAGAAGCCCGTTGGGCTTTGTTCTTTAAAACATTCTGGGTTATAATCCATGTCATAACCTGTTGCTTTATTATTGCCAATACCATTAGGCATTGGTAAATAATAATATGCGTACATTTAACACTAAACATACTGTCGAAAGAATTATATTATTAAGAGATAGATTACAATGATTTTAGAAATTGACAATTTATTAGATAATGCAACTGCTAATAATATTGAAAATTTTATGTTATCTACAGATTTTAATTGGGTATATATACATTCAGTATCAGGCAACTGTGTCAATGATGAGGCAGTAGCTAATGATCCTAAAATTAAAGACTCTGACGGATTTATGCATATGTTTGTACATAATAAACAATTGGTATGTCCGCATGCTGGAATTATTCGTTCATTAATAGGTGCAATGGAACAACATACTGCTAAGACAGTAAAAGAAGTCGAACGTTCAAGGGCTGTATTATTGTATAAAAATCCAACCTTTGGAGATTTTTATCAGGGTCCTCATACAGATTATGCTAACCCTCATATGGTCATGATATACTATGTAAGTGATAGCGACGGTGATACAATATTGTTTAATGAGAAACATACTGGAACAATCGATAATAGCAAAAAGACTATCAGTCAACGAATAACTCCTAAAAAAAATAAATGTATTATATTTGATGGACTACAATATCATGCTGGAAGTGTTCCTAAAAACTCTCACAGGATGTTTATTAATATTAATTTTTATTTTGAACAGGATAACAAACAATGAAGATTGCAATAATTGGTAGCGAGACATGAAAAACTTTAACATTCATAATATAAAATTAGGAAACAACGAACCCTTGGTATTAATTGGTGGCCCTTGTCAAATTGAAAGTCTAGATCACACACTCGAAACTGCACACCGTATAAAAGAAACCTGTGACCGTTTAGGGATCAAGTTTATCTATAAAAGCAGCTTTGACAAGGCCAACAGATCCAGTATATCAACTCGACGAGGTATTGGGATTGATCAAGGTTTAACGATTCTCAATACCGTTAAACATCGGTTGGGAGTGCCAGTTTTAACTGACATCCACGAAAGCTATCAGGCAGAGTTGTGTGCTACAGCTGGCATAGATGTCTTGCAAATTCCAGCATTTCTCTGCAGACAAACCGATCTATTGTTAGCGGCAGGTGTCACAGGCTGTGCTATCAATGTGAAAAAAGGGCAGTTTCTTGCTCCCCACGATATGAAGAACGTTGCTGCAAAGATTGCTTCAACTGGTAATGAACGCATCATGTTATGCGAAAGAGGATACACTCATGGATACAATAATCTTGTGGTTGACATGCGCAGTCTACCTATTATGGCAAGCACTGGCTATCCAGTGGTCTTTGATGCCACACATTCTGTTCAACAGCCTGGAGGAATGGGAGAAAGATCTGGAGGCGATAGGACCATGGTCCCGTACTTGGCGAGAGCTGCTATAGCCACAGGGTGTGTATCAACTTTGTTTATGGAATGTCACGAAGATCCAGATAACGCACCCAGCGACGGTCCTAACATGATCAAGTTAGATGATCTCTCAGAAATATTAGAACAATTGGTTGCCATAGATGGAATTGTCAAAAGAACAAAGCCGACAAGCCAAGGCTGAAAAGAGAGCTGCCAAAATGGCAGCACGTGGAGAATATTCCGATCTAGTAGTGCCTTCAGATCCCAGCGATCCTATTACTGTGCTGTGCGTGAGATTCGGCAACAAGTATGGCAGAGAGTATGTAGAAAGGTTGCGCAACATGGTGTCAAGGCATCTCACGGTGCCCTATGAATTTGCCTGCCTCACTGACGATCAACACGACATCCCCGGAGTACGCAAAATATATCAACCAAATGCCAACTATGCTAGAGGATGGTGGCACAAGGTTCACATGTTTGATTCTACCTTGCCTCTTAAAGGAAGAATACTATATCTCGATCTTGATGTGGTCATTCATGCCAACATGGACAAGCTCACTGGATATCATCCCAACAGCTTTGTAGGTATTCACGATTTCAATAGAAAATTCCATCCATCGTGGAACTACCTCAACAGTTCTGTGTTAGCTTGGACTCACGGAACACAGAGCTACATCTATGAGCAGTTCAAACAAAAACCCTCAGATGCACAGCGGCTTCAAGGAGATCAAGATTGGATTTGGAAACTATGCAAAGATAAAATTAAATTCTGGCCCAAAGAATGGGTCATGAGTTACAAATGGGAAATACGCAGCAGAGACGAACTCACTGTTGCGAATGGTAAGCGCCAGTTCAAAACTGTTCGAAATGATATCAGACCGCATCAAGAATGTAGTATAGCTGTGTTCCACGGAGAACCGAATCCGCAGGACGTTCAGGACAAATTTGTCGTTGACAACTGGCAGTGATGGTGTTATACTTGTAGTATGAACATTCCATACTCTGACAACGAATGCCGAACAAAGTTGCAAGACCTATACGAAGGTCGTACTTTGGTTATACCGGCCGACCTTGACCACGCTTATCAAATGATGAATCTATCAATGATGTATATCAGAGACGACCAACAACGAGTAATGAGTTATTTAAAACAGGATTATCTAAATGATTAAACGCATAGGCTTTGCCTGCAAATGGATTAACGATCCTGAAGAAGTCAACGGCATGAAGATCAATGCCAAAGACCGCGACTTAAATACAGGCGCTACCACAGTTAGGTGGTTGCGTGAACATCCCCAAGAAGCAGAACAGCGACTTTGGGACTTGATGGAACGAAACATAGAAGCCTGCTACAAATTAGTCAGCAGGGTAGGAACACTAGATGAAAATCTTAGAATGGTACGACTCTCAAGTGATATACTTCCTGTATACACTGAGCCTAGTTGGAAGTGGTTTTGGCGGCAGCCCGATGTTAGAGCCTTTGCAGAAAAAGGATTTGCCCGAGTGGGTGATGTGGCTCGCAAGAATAATGTTAGGCTCAGCTTTCATCCTGGCCAGTTTTGCGTGTTGGCTTCTATTAACCCGGGAATCGTAGAACGCAGTATAGAAGAGTTCGAGTATCATGTAGACATGGCTCGATGGATGGG
>Ga0209768_10000186_pt1 | contig 41653 bp, 50 predicted proteins | sample LauGreSBDMM110SD_3_FD_187564 | JGI IMG/M metagenome (GOLD analysis project Ga0209768, IMG submission 187564) | Freshwater lake microbial communities from Lake Michigan, USA - Sp13.BD.MM110.SD (SPAdes) (version 2) | ecosystem: Environmental > Aquatic > Freshwater > Lake | place: Lake Michigan... | reverse complement strand
TCTTGGCCTCGAGACGACAAAGACGAAAAGGAATGCGGGAAGTTAGCGGAACGTATGACGCGCAGTACAGTTCGACGGGGTGCAGTACAGTTCGTCACGTATTCCAGTGACGGACTGTATTATATTATCAGTTCAATTGTTGTGCGTATTGCGAGTGTCTTGTCCCCGCGAATTCGGCTCTATTTACGCGGTATCGGCCAAGTGTCGAAAACGCCCTATTATGGGTTCGTCGATTTTTTTTTCGCGCTTTCTTCCCGGGCATTGGGGTGAGCACCTTTAAAGGGCGCCAGGACACTAGTTTGCACGCGCGACACGATGGACAACGTCACGGTCACGGGGTCTGACCCTGTCACGATCGCGCTGCTGTTCGATCTTTTGACGGCTGGCGGCGCGAGGCCTTGGATCGTGTGGGATGAAACGACCGATTCCATTCCAGATCAGCTGCAGCGCAAGGCCGGGGCACGTGTCCTGACGTACAAGGCGCGCGCATACGCTGCCGAGTGCCAGATCCTCGTGCTGCACCGCGTCGTCGACCATGCGAATACCGATTACGTCTGGAGTATCGACGCCGATATCTTATTGGTGAAAGACCTGAAGAACGTTGTTCTAGACGATCCACGGACCGAAGACGTGCTGCTGGGCGATGGCTACTCGAGATTCTCGCGCAAGGCATTGGAATGCGTCTCGCGGGATTTCGGGACTGGTCTGGATTACTCTCAACTGGCAGTTTCAACTCTGTGATTACCGACGCCCAAATTGTCCGGTGTGTAGTGCATCAAGTCGGCAGAGAGGTGCGCCGCGCCGCATTAAGCATAGCTCTCAGATCGGGATTCTCGCGCTCCAATCGGCGAGCACGTTCTTCTTGGCGCCGTCGCGCGGCCTCGCGTTCCTTGGCCTGGCGCATGCGGTTGCGTTCCCGGCGCTCGTGTTCGTGCTCTTCTTCGCGACGATGGAGTTCCTCGGATGCGCGGTACGACGGATCCGAAATGCGCTGCATTGCCTCTTCATACGACAGCGCCATCTCCTGGAAGCGGTGCGTGTGCACCTTTTTCTGCGAATTCGATGCTTTGGGGTGCCTGTTGGGGTGGAGACGAGATGCCTCTTCCCGGTAAATGCGTTTCACATCAGATGCAGTTTGTGCGTGTTTGAACGGGTCGACACCGCTCGCCATTACATTTGCCGATATTTTTATTTTACAGCCTCTGTTACCGGAGCTTTCGCGTGTGCCGCGGCGCCGACTTGGGACCGTGCCCGGGCTTGGCGCGTTTCGTAGACAGATTCGGGTCGATCATCACCGAAACGCGCTTGGCGCCGGCAACTTCCCGGTGCCGTGCCATAAAGAGCTTTGTCGTCGCCTCGCGCTTGGCCGCCTGCTGTGCCGCATACTCCGGCGTCTTCTTGTACGCCTCGCGCGCGGCCTCCTCGGCCCGGGCTGCGGCGGCGCGCGCGGCTTCGGCGGCCTCAGCGGCGCGCGCGGCCTCGGCGGCCTTGCGTTCCTTGGCCTGGCGCATGCGGTTGCGTTCCCGGCGCTCGTGTTCGCGATCGTGCTCTTCTTCGCGACGACGAAGTTCTTCTGATGCGCGGTATGCGGGATTCGAGACGCGCTGCATGGCCTCGTCATATGACAGCGCCATCTCCTGGAAACGACGCGTGTACACCTTTTTCTGCGAATTCGAGGCTTTGGGGTGCCTGTCGGGATGGAGACGAGACGCCTCTTCCCGGTAAATGCGTTTCACATTGGATACCGTTCGTGCATATCTGAACGGGTCGATATACATTACCATTAGCACTTGCCGGGATTTTTTTAAAGCCCTCGCCACACCGTGCAGATCCACTTGGAGCCGGATATTACCGGGGATCCGCCGTGGAACGCGCACGGCAGAACGCGGCCCTGCGAATCGACGTTCTTCCAGTGGACGGCCTTGCCTCGCTGGCTCGCGACCTTTTTGTTGATCTTCGGGAAGACCGTGTGACCCCCGGCCTTGCACGTATTAAGGTACATCAAGAGCGTATCGCGCCGGAGTTGTTCAGGAGGCGTTTCTTCGTCGGAATCGTAATGAGGTTCGTACTGTTGGGTGGGGCCATACTTGACGACCTGAACGTGCTCGAAATTCGCGCGTGACGTCCCCAAAAGCGCCTCGGCTTTTTTTAGGATAGGCTGCACTGCCGGGATCGTGTGGTCCAAAAAGACCTGCGAGCTCGTACGGACGTCAGATACTGCGTCTCCGTCCTTGCCTACGACTTCGCTTCGTTCCATTCCGGCGGCCAGGGCGGCTTTGATGACGGCCCGGCATTCGTCTGGCGTCAAGAAGTCTTCGTGCTCGACGGGCGCGCGGCACACGCGTTCCTCTTTGATGGTCATGTAATCGACCCAGAAAAGGAGCATGACCAGGCACAGCGCCACCTTGATCCACATACATTATTAGCAGAAAAAAAGAAAATATGAAAGATATTGAGCAGATCGTGCTGTGCCTCGCCACTGGCGTCATGCCAAAGGACGCAAAAATGCAGCGCGAATGCCGGCTGGTTGCGATTTACGCCGTGGCGCTGTACCTCCACTCTGACGACACCGAGCCGATTGCCGTTCACCTCGTCGAGCGCAAGACGGGCTTTGGCATCGCGATCAACGAGATCAACATCTTCTGGACGAAGACGTACCTCGCCGACGTCATCAGCAACAAGAAGAGGATCGTGTCCAACTTTACGGGCACTGGCACGCCCTACGCCGTGTCGTCGACGATTTCCGTGTACGCCGCGTACCAGCGCCTCCTCAGCCACTCGTGCCCCACATGCAGCCAGATCTTCGCGTCCGAGGTCAACGCCGCGCGCTGCGAGGCGTCGCACTCCAACGTCAAGAAGATCGTGGAACGGTCGGTCATCTGCGCGTCGGGCCTCATCGATTTCTGGGACGGGTTGGACGTCGACCACCGCTGCCAGATCGCGGTCCACGCCCTGCCGTTCGTCTACGGCATCTCGTCCGGCAAGGCGTTCACCGCGACCGTGCTGCCGCTCATCGAGGTGGCGCGCGGCGACGTCGACATTCCCGGCCACATCCTCGCCGCGGCGCTGGACGAGGCCTCTGAGGGCACGTGGCTGTACCGCATGTCCCGGAAGATCGGCCACTCGCGTTTGTTCACGTCCAACGACTACGTGGCGGCCATGGCGGACGTGTGCGTCAACTTGATCGCGGCCGAGCACACGAACGCCATCGCGGCCGACCTGATGAATGAGCCGACGACGCCAAAGCTCACGAAAGCGCAGCGGCGCATGCAGGCGCTCAAGGAGCGCAAGGCGGCGCCGATCGTGCTCACGGTCAAATCGCCGTACATTGAAAAGGTCATGTGGAGCGCGCCCGCGATTCCCTCGTGGGCCGACGCCGAGTAGGACACCAGTACGTGCGCGGGACCGCTCCGGCAGGCTCAAGGCATCATCAACCCCCCGGGGGCGAATTGTAATATACGAGCCTTACCTTACCATGTCCGTTCGTTTTCGTCGCGCCGGGGTCTTCGTTTGGCTCAGCAGCACGCTTTCTACCCAAACGTCTGATCATCCAACTGTCCAGGTTGTTCCGCTAAGATATCGATACCGTGTCGAAAAAATCCGAATAGGACCCATAAGTGGGTGTTTTCGACACATGGTCAGCAACACCCGAATTGACCTCGATTCTTGGTAACAAACAAACACACAGGAAGCAAATTCAAATTACACTAAAAAATGTCTTCGCGAGTGTCTTCGCCTGGATGCCTGTACTCGATCGTGACAAACCCGGCAATGACGAACGACTTGCACCTTCTGTTCCTGCCTGATGTCCGATTCGTCCACGAGTTCACGAACATCATGTACCCGCACACTGGCCCTATGTCGGACGATCTAATCGTCACCCGGTCGACGATCAGCACGTCCATGGCCTCCATCCTGGAGGACGTGTACCACTCCGGGTGCCAGATGGCTCTCGTTCCCGCTTCTGAGCGCATGCTTTCCGTGAACGCGTCGTGCGACATCCTCGTCCGCACCGATCTCCCGGCCGACGCCTGCCGCAGGATCACGCACGCGTTTGGGCCCGCGAACTCTGACATCATCAACCCCCGGCTGTGCACCGTGTGCATGTTCCGCGACCGCTCCACCAACACGGAGTTCTGGCTCGTGTTCCGCAAGAACGCGCAGTTCTTTCGGCCCTTTGCTTCGTGGTACGCTGACGGGGACGCATGGATGAAGGACCTGCTCACGGTCAACTCCGTCATCAAGATGCACGAGGTCGACGAGCAGCTCTGCGATGCTCTTATCACATACGGCCACGGGAAGTGTGCGTCGTGCGCGGGACCGCTCCCGGCAGGCTCGTTCTGCTCGGGGTGCATGCGGACTCGTTACTGCAGCTCTGCGTGCCAACAGGGCGGCTGGGAAAACCACAAGACGATATGCTCTCGCCTCAAGGCCCTGTGAGCCCTTGTAGCAGGGCCACTTTTTTTGTAATTACACCAAAAACCAATATGGATACACAAACTGTCATTCGTGCGCTCTTCACGCACCACGTGGCGCAGATCGTGTGCGAGGCCCTGGCTGCAGCAGACGAAAAGTGTCTGCAGGCGTACTTGTACGAAAAGCCAATCCCGACCAAGCACGATTACACGATTGCCGACGTCGACGCCTGCGTTATCGTGGCTGACAACGAGATCAAGATGGTGCACGTCGAGATCTTCGGGCACCAGTTAATGATCATGTCGACGGGCCACGGGTGGTACAAGGGCGCGCCGGAGCACAAGGAGGCGATCTGTGCCGGCATGGCGCGCGGTCTCGTCCCGGGAATTCGTCGCAAGTTCCTCACGGAGACCAATCTCGTCGCGACCGTGTACACTATTTGAATATTACACCGGTGTAACTGTGAAATGAAACTGGGGAGTCGCGTTCGGGAACGAGCGCGCGACGAGCGCCCCGACAGCTTCGAGGCTCTGGCACCGGCCGGTGATGCGCACGGTACCGACCTTATCCAGCACCGGGTACTCTACGTCAGACGGAATCGCGCCGGGACACTCGATTTCAATAAACGTATCCATCGCCGTGTCTTTAATCAATCGCAGGACATTGAGGGAGATTCTCAAATCTAATGCGCGGAAAATGCAGGGTTCAATCGTTGAATCTTTGATACGGCATTCCTTGATCGACAGCTTGAACACGTCCATTTTTGCCATGTCGACGAGCATGCGCTGGTCAATCGTGGCATTCGACATAATGAAGTTCGTTATGTCACGGGGGACGCGGTCCAAATCATGAAGCGTCCCATTGCAGGAAATCGTGTTCAAAGTATTCGAAAGGGCTCTGGTCCCATCCGGTAGCCGGATCGTCCCAAATATCTCCGAGGCAAAGTACGGCATGCTGGGAATAACTTGATCGTTCCACGGACGATCGGGATCATTCAACGGGCACAAATATAATATCGTGTCAGAGCGATCCGATGTCATTCGGATGTTACGATCTAGGAATCCAGACGTGCTGGTGCGGCACGCAGGGAACCGGGGCACTTCACGATTGTCCCACAGCCAATTGGGGCAGACCGTCACGTGCTCGAACGACGACTCGTGGAGGTTGAAAGGAATGACGGCTTTCCATTTGTTGATGTCGACGCAGACCTCGAGCGTGTCGATCGCGGGGCGCCTGGCGACCCACCGGCAAAAGTTGACGTAGTCGTCGATGGTCGCGTCCAAAGCAAATACTTTCGTGATGTGCGTCGGGTACACGTCACGAAAGGATTTGGAGCTTGCATGCAGCGCAATCGCATCGTGCTGATGGAGAAAGCTCGCGATGTGGGATAACGAGCTGTTGTCTAAAGAAGTTAAAGAGGCCATTGTATTTATTTTTATGGACTCTCGGGCCAGGCTGCTCGATTTCCGACCAGACTATCAGAGCTACTTTCTAAAAGAGCAGGGCGTAGAGCATTATCGTCTCCTGGAAAAGCTCGTGGTGGGCAAAAAAGGGGTGGTTGTCGATGTAGGGACGTTGTACGGAAGCAGCGCGCTGGCGCTCTCGTCGAATCCGGCCGTCGACGTCTGGACGTACGATATCACCAACCATATCCCACGCGACGCTCTCATTCGAGACGTGCCAAACATATCGTTCAGGCTCCAGGATGGGATCAAGGCCATCCCGGACTTCGTGCACGAGACAGATCTGATCGTGCTAGACGTCGATCCGCATGACGGAATTCAAGAGCTTGCCTTTTTCAAAGGGCTCGTGGAGCACGGGTACCGCGGCGTGGTAGTATGCGACGATATCCACCTCAACGAACCGATGAAGGCGTGGTGGGCCGGTGTCACGCAGACAAAGGAAGACGTCACGCACGAGGGCCACTATTCTGGAACAGGCATCGTCACGTTTGAATAAGTTCGTTTTCGTCGCGGGGACTCCAAGTGCACCGCATGCTAGCCCCAGTGCAAGGCTATTCCAACCCAAGAAGTACCAAAAGACTTAGCGGAATTGAAGTTCCGCTAAAATCGTCATGGCTCTCTTACGAATCCGCGAGGGTATTCGCACTGTCGGCAGCTGGCACGACCCGAGCATTCCCGGTCACCAGAACGTGTACCCGTGGCTCAAGACGAACATGGACATCTACTTTGGCGCCAACGACCTCGTCGGCGTCTCGGACGTCTCGGACGTCTCGGACGTCGAGATGCGCGGTGTGGTGCCCCTGCTGCTCCACTTTATCCTCGTCGACGACATCAAGATTATCGTTCCCGTGTTTGTCTCAGACACCTCAGAGCTCTCGACGGGCCCGTGCTTTGTGATGAACGGTCGTTTCAAGATTACCGTGATCGACGGGAACGGGGTCGACGACATGGACAACCCCTATTATATGAGCGACTTTGAGTTTCCGCGCAAGGAACTCGAAATTGAGTCGCGCGGAAACACCGGGGGGGTTCTTATGACCGATCTCCTCAAGGTCCGCGATGCGTTCGTTGCTGCTGGGCTGCCCATATTCCCGTCGGTGGAGTACCTGGAGAACATGTTGAACTCGACGCCAGATGGCCGCGGAATTTGGCGTCTCGCTCGCAGCAATTGACGCGCTGGCTCAGTAGCTCGTAAGACCTCACAATACCCATTGTAATCGTGGGCTGGCGTTACAGACGAAAAACGTGACGGACCAGGGGCACTATTTTCAATTAAGTTCGTTTTCGTCGCGGGGACCTCAATACTGCTGGTGCATAGGCTACTATAACTATAAAAAAAAGCATTTCAGAATTAGAAGTTCCGCTAATATCGTCATGGAGACCCATCGCATGACGATAGACCCGCAGTCATGCGATCTCGACGGCAGCTGCTTTCGTTTGCTCGTTGATATCGATGCGGCCGAGTACGCGCACATGCCCATCGGCCTGCTTCGGGACGCCGTCGAAGGGATGCGGCGGGCCCTCGACGGTCCGCTGGACCCTTTGGAAATCCGTCGGCGCGACCAATTCACGACCTATGCCATGATGGAACCGGCACTGCTTGCTGAATTGCTCGAGCGCCTCCCTCGTCTCCCCGCAACGTGCACGGCGAAAATGGACGTTGGCAAAGAATTCGACCCGACGTCCGTGCCGATGGTGTTTCTGCGCCCGGCAGTCCTCGACGAGGTCATCCGCGACGTCCCCAAGATGCGATACCTTCCGGATCTCGCGATCGACCTGATTGTCGCGCACGCCCAGCAGTCGTTGCCTGGTATCCTCATCTTCGGAGAAAACGATCGCCGCCTCGTCCACGCGGGTATTCCGGGGTATTTATATATCCTCGCACGCGGCCTCCCTCATTATCCAGTCAGGTTTGCGCGGCCGGTGTCGATGACAGCAGATGGAGCGTGCACGATTCAGGAGCTGCGGCACGTCCCGATCGGGCCGGACATCCTGGAGCCCGAGCACTTGCGAGACGCCTGTCCGAGCCTGCGACACAACGCGTTCGTCCCGGTTGACGAGCCGGTTGACGGAGAAACCACGGTGATTTGGTTTCATCCCAACAACCACGCGCTCTACGGGCCAGGCAGATGGAGCTCGGCGAGGGACGGCTCTTTTGGAGACAACGTCGAAGTCTGGTCCACATGGAACGGACTTCCCGCCGAGGCACAGGTAGTCCGTTGACCAAAGGACCAAAGGCCCGAGGCTTTTTGACCCTGCCAGAACTAATGTGAAAAAATGCATTGTTTTGATTACAATAGGCCATCCGTCAAGGCTGACGTATCGAACGATCTCGTGGCCAGCTTGACTGATATCTTTGCGCCGTGCGATGTCTACGTCGTCGAAGCCGAGTATCTCGTCACGTTTTCTGATGTCGCGTACGAAGTCTGGGTGACGCGCACTGCGATCCGCAATCACCAGGATACCTTGAGGAAAATCCGGGAGTCGCTGTGCGAGCGCGGCACGGCGCGCGAGTGGGTGCGGGACGGCTACGTCATTGCCGTCGACCGCTTTGCCGGCAATACGACGACCGTGATTCAATCTGCCGTGTAAGATTCGTACGTGACAGATTCGTCGCATTCGACAGGGCACTCGGTCATCAAAACGAGCTCAATGTCCTTGTCGTACCTCGAGCCTTCCGGGAAATTTACAATCATATTTTCGCATTCTTGCATCACGGAAGCGCCGACCGCAGGTGTCTTGTCGTACGCGACAAACGCGCCCAAAACGTTGCCTGTGCGGCCAAGCACGATGCACCGGGCGCGGAAACAGTAACGCGGCGCGATCTTGTCGCCCTTGGGGGCTTTTTGTTGACACGCGATCTTCGTGTACATGACACGATCCCAGATTAAAGTTTTTTACCAAACCCTGGGCGCGCCCTGTACTCGGATGGGATCGTCAAGGTGCTGACAAAGACCTGGTAGAGGTGGTCGACGACCTCCTCAGGCGTGTTCCACTGGCGCACGTTCTGGCGGTACATGTCGTCCAGCTCGGGCCAGATGACGCCGCCGACAATCATCGTCTCGGCAAAGTAGAGCGTGCCAGGCGTCGTCTGGACGCTCATGTACACGCCTGCAAACTGCATCTTGAGGCCAGACTCGACGGGTCCGACCGGGTTTCTCGATTCGTAGTAATAGTTCAAGCCGCCCTCGGCAAGCGGACCCGTGATCTGCCGGAGCATGTACGATTCATTGTGGAAATTGACACTAGTCATTTTGCCTTTTTGTTCTGCTCCCGAGGCTCAAATAATTTCCGCGCTAATCAAGTCCACCGCTGCGTGTTGAAGAAGAGGGCGCACGCGAGGGCGCCGGGCAACGTCGACAAAAGGCGTGAAACGATATCCGCAGGCAAGAGCATGAAGATCGCTGAAAGTACCAGCGCATTCACCAGGATCCGTACGAAGATATTCCGTTCTCCCACAGTCCGCTCGATGAATTTCGAAATGTACAGGGCTGGCACACTGAGCGCGAAACATAATACAACGAATTCTACAGGGTTCACGACAATATCTTGCCTCCAATTCTGCACGAGTAAAATCTGAGATGTCATTCTAGTACGATCTGAGATTTTATTTTTACATCGCAGGGCTTTGCGTCGGCGTCGTCTTGCGAGCGCGAATTCGCTTCGAGAGGCTCCCTATCATGCACGCCACGCTGCAATACGTCGACATGTGGTCGACGCTCCGCTTGCAGGCGCACGTCTTGGTGCCCGGAGGGTAGTCTCGGATTGCTTTGAACGGCCGAAGGAAAATCACGCGGTTGCCGTTGCTGATGAAGAGCCTGATGCCGTGAAAGCTGCACTGGTTCTTCGACGTGTGGGTTTGAACTCGAACGACGTCCTGGTACATATTCCGGTACACGCTCATGCCTTTGCGGCTTGGAAAGCACGATTTGCAAAAGGCGACGCGTTCCTTGATGCAGAACGTTCTCATAAGAATGCCCGGGTGACTCTGGCACTCGGTGAAAAAGCGCGTCTCGACTAACGATTCCCAAGCTTCCATTGTTTTTTTATTATTTGCCAATTACAATTCAGACCAGGCTGGGCGGCCAGCTGGCAAAGTCAGATTAGCAGGGGCACATGATGCGGGATCCGGCGCCGTCAATCGTCGAGACTATGACGAGCGACTTTTGCTGCTGCAAGGAAGAGATCGTAGTGCGCATCGTGACGCCGGGCGAGAGATCGGCGTGCTCGAGGGTCATCGTGATTTCGCCCTCCCGCAACTCTAATTCCACGGGCAACGGGGCGTCCGCGCCAAAGCGCTCGGTCAGGCGCTCGTCGATCCACTCGCAGATGTCGAGCGTTGGGGGAAGCGGCACGGCAGCATCATACGCCTCGCGGATCTCACGCATCTTGCGGGTGATCTCACGAACTTTGGGCACGTCGATCCTCTGACGTGCCCCAAGCACGCCGGTCGTAAGCATGATGACTTGTTAAAAACTATATCTTATCTGGTGAGAGAGTTATGTGTGTTGGGGGTTTTGTGGGTGTACAGTCCCCTTTCGGCCTGCTGACGACCGATACGAATGTTGATTACGGGCGTCGGCGGCAATTTCGACATCGAGATCGATACGGCCAATCCCAGCGACGAGAATTCAAACTCTGATTTGTCTTCTCAGGACGACATGTAACTTACACGCGGACGCAGTAGATCACGCACTTGAGCACTCGCATCGGCGACCCGCTGCCTTCCTCATACCACGGGAAATCGCACGTTGCGCCGAGGTAGTCGCCGCCGACAAACGCCTTTATGCGCGGAGAACATCCCGCGTACCCGAGATCTTCGGCGGTCCGGAGCCACTCGTGCATTTCCAGGGTAAAGTCCGCATGCCGCGCGAGCTTGTAATACCACCGGTCGCCTTGCGATACGACAAGAACGATAGTTTCGGGAGTCTCAGCAACGGGGCGCTTGTTTCCAGGGTCCATTGCACCTGGCGACCGCCTCGGACAATCGTCTTTAAATGTTTTGGTTGAGCCGCGTCTGGATCATGGCGGCCTTTTTTGGAGACAAGAGGTACGCGTCCTGGAAGGCCGTATCCTCCAGGAGGTGCCGCAGCACCCGGACAAACGCGCGCATTTTCGGCACGATCGTCTCGTCCCAGAGCTCGCGGTCGCGGCGGACAGGAACGATATTGATCTGCGAATCGTTGGGGGTGGTGAGACATTCGACGATGGCACCGCGTGAAACGTCCAAAAGATGAAGGTATGTCTGGAGCTGAATGATTTCGTAGAATGGGACTTTGTAGAAGAGGCGCCTGATACGGTTCTTGATCTCGATGACGAGGCGGTCGTCTGTGATAGCGTCAATCTTGCCTCCGACCCAGAGGGCCGTGCCGTCGACGTCGCCGATTTGCGTCTTGTAAAACGTATCGTCGACGCGCGCGTTGATTCCCAGAGTTTCACGGACTTTAACGAGCGCATGGTGCTCCGATGCAGTCCCGTAATTCGTGTACAGATTCCGCTTGACGGTGGCGTCAATAGCTTTCTTATCGTCGACAGCCATATCCATGCGGGAAATCACCCTTGATGCCTGGTCATACTTCATGGCCACATCATGCGAATGCGCGCACGATAATGTCGATTCGTCTACGACATGCTTGACTGACGCGTCGTTGTCGATGATGTATTGCACGCGGTCGATTTCGGTCGTCGACCCCGTGCGCCGCAGCGCGTCCCTGTAAGATTCCGGGGCCATGCGTTCCCACATCGATTCCAACGCCTCGGCCGGTTTCTTGTGGCGATTGCATCCTATGCACGCGGCAATCTGCGACGCGTACAATATCACGCTCTGAAGTTTATGTGACGCCGGGATGGTCGTTTGCATATACGGATTCGCAATCCAAGCGTCTTTAAACTTTTTTCTATCGTAGTAATATCATTCCCATGGCCCGTGGTCACCGTTCCCACCGCACTTCGAGCCTCCGCACCACCGATATCCAGGCCATGTCCACGCCGGCCCTCCAGGCCATGATCGGGTCCATGCCGTCGACGAGCTCCATGATGCACGCTGGCCACTCGTCCCTTCGCGGCGGCGGCCACATGTACGGCGACCACTCGTCCCTTCGCGGCGGCGGCCACATGTACGGCGACCACTCGTCCCTTCGCGGCGGCGGCCGGCACCAGACGTCGCTCTTCGCACCCGATTCGAGCATCGTCATGTCGGTCGGTCGTTCCCGTTCCCGTTCCCGTTCGCGGTCGCCGTCCCGGTCCCGGTCCCACCGGTCCCACCGGTCCCGCGGCCACCGGTCACGTGCCCACGCCGCCAACGCGGCTCTGGGCGCCAGCCTCGCACTCGCCAACGCCCGGGCCGGCCTCTGAACGACTCGGCAAGAGATGAAAAAGACTTAAAACCCAGTGGTTATCCCAAAAACAAAACATGGCGCCGAATTGGCTGTTTAAATGGACGGCCAAGTCGCCAACAAAGAACGCCAACAAAGAATACACGCATTTGCTATTGAACGGCGGGAGACTCAATGTCGCCGACCAACAGCATTCACTCTTCTTGAACGAATACTCCAATGCGATCGCGCGCGGCGAAAAGCTCTTTATCGTCGAATCGAAAACGCCAATTTTCCGTCTGTTTGTGGATTTCGACTTCAAGCCACCGCCGCCGCAGCCGATCATCGATGCGGCCTTGCGGTCGGCGAGCAGCGTGGCCGGGTATTACTTTGACACGACATCCCGCAGCATCATCCTAAGAAAAGACAAGGATCCCCCGGAAAAGATCGGCGTTCACATGACGTGGGACTCGATCTTCGTGACGACGCAGACGGCCAACGCCTTCCGCAACCACCTCGTTTCCAAGTTAATTGACGCGTGCCCCGACGTCGACTGGAAAGAGATCGTCGATGCGAGCGTGTACGCCGGCAGCGGCCTGCGAATGCCGTGGTCCGCCAAGGTCGACAACCCCAGCGTCTACGCCCCGGTCCTCACGTGCGTCGACGATATCCTGCAAGATATCCCACGACCAACGACTGCCGGCGAGATTCGCGAGTGGGTGCGGTGGACGTCGATCCGCGCGCCGGACGGGACGATGACGCGGAGCTGCGTGGTGACGTCCGAGCCCGAAAAAAGCGAACATTCCGATGGAGCCGTCGCTGGGCCGCAGGAAAACCTGGCGCAACATACCGAGATTCTGCAGAAGATCCACGAGACGTTGCCGGCTCCGTTCGCGGCCCAAAAGTTCACGGGCATGCACCGCTTTGGCGACTTTTGCGTCGTCTTAAGGAGCTCTTCCAGAATATGCGGCAACAAATGCTTCAAAGAACACACGAAGAATACCGTCTACTTTGTCGTGCTCAAAAAAGGGCACGCGTACCAGCGTTGCTACTGCAGAAAGGACGCAGTGCGGGAAGGCGGCGTCACGTGCACGGATTATACCGGCGACCCATGGACGATTCCTCAGGATATTATCGATACCGTGTGGCCGCCTCCCAACCCGGCCACGGTCTCGCTGATGGAAATGATGTCCAAGACGAGACCGCCGCTGAAAAAGGCCCGGCGGTAGTGACTTAAAGGCGCGGGCGCAGGTGTAATTAATTAGCTTCAACCATGTCGAACCCTGCTCCTGAGCCGCTCGATCCCAAGGTCGATTACCTCGATGAGGATACGATCGTGCCCAATGGTCAGCGATTTGCACTCGTGAGTTTTGTCGGGCCCGAGCAGCGCCAGAAGAACGAGAAGATCGGCATGAAGATCCGCGGCTGCTTTGCGACGCGCGAGGAGGCCGCCTCGCACGTCCGCAAGCTCCAGGCATTCGACGGAAGCGTCGATATCTTCATGGTGGAAGTCGGCAAGTGGGTGCCGATCCCGCCGTCCGTGGACGATGTCGACGACGTCGAGTACCAGGAAAAGTACATGAACGAGCTGATGCGCGGGTACCGCGAGTCGCAGCTCAAGGCCAAGGAAGTCTTCAACCAGCGTACGGAAGCGATCAAGCGCGACGGCATCGACGCGCACCTCCTGCCGGGCGAGGTTCTGCCCAAGCCTGCTCCCGTCGATCCCAAGCCCGACGACCTTTCGGCCGGGCAAATTTTCGAGGAAATCGCCGGTTCCGACGGCGCGTCTGGTTCTGGGTCTGGCCACAACGCGTGATTTTCTCGTGTAAACGTCTTTCGCAACGCATTGCAGCGTCAGAATGCGAAAATATTTTCTCTCGTAGTGTTACCATGGGTGGAGGCCTCCTTCAGCTTGAATGCTAAACGAGCAGAAAAGTTGCGCGCCGCGATACGCTCGAGAAAGGACGTAAATCCTTTGTATCGCGGACAACCCGCTTAGGCACTCGAGAGACGGCATGATGCCATGGTCGCCGTCTTTTGCCAGCAGCTAGTGGGGTTTTCAACCCTGCGAGGTTCTTCGATGCCGGGACACCCTAAAGCTTTGTGGACGAAACGAGTTTGAGAAATCAGCTCGTGGCGCGGAGTAACAACCGCGGTACCGTAAAACTCACAAAGATGAACAATGGGCAATCGGCAGGGATTCGCTCCTAAGGGCAACGCCGTCACGCCTACGGAACGCCTTCAACGACTGCACAAGAACCGGCGAGCCGTGATTTACGACGGAATGAGCTCGCTCAAGGCACAGTCTAAACCCTTTCAAATACCGCGAAAGTGGGGGTACACAACACGGCCACCCGCATGCCCGTGACAATATATTGGTTGCATTCGGCGCACAGGATGTCTGAACTAACGGACGGAAAAGTTGCGTGCCGTGACGACCTGAGATTCAGTCGCGGATAACCCACTTTGGCCGCTCAGGAATGGGACCCGTGGTCGTCCCATTGGCCAGCAGCTAGTCGCTCTCAAAAAGTGGCAAGGTTCTTCGTTGCCGGAATCCCCTAAAGCTTTGTGGACGAAACGAGTTTGAGAAATCAGCTCGCGGCGCGGAGAAACAACCGCGGTATCGTAAAACTCGCAAAGATGACCCGGCTAAAAAGCCGGCAAAATGGGCAATCGGCAGGCGCGTTTCTAAGGGCACATCCGTCATCGCCTACGCGGGCCTCTACGGTCCCGAAACGTCTTCAACGACTGCACAAGAACCGGCCGATGATGACTTTGACACACGAATCGGCTCAAGGCACAGTCTAGACCCTCCGCGTACCCGCAGGCGCGAATAAATACCACGAAAGTGGGGGTATTACACGAAATGAATTTTTCGTATCGATCTTACTGGTTCCCCTCAGATCACGTACTTCAAGGTCGTGTTCAAGCGCCACACGAACTTCGCAATCGAGCCCATTTCCCAGACGTTTTCGGGCTCGGTTCGTTACGGCTCCAAGGTCACCGCTGTCATCTCGCGCAACGGTGATCTCCTCGGCGATATGTGGCTCGAGGCCGTGATGACGAAGTCGGGCCTTCCCGGCTCGACGTTCTACCCTGGCGAGCAGCTCGTGAAGAGTATCACCGTGGAGCTGGGTGGCCAAACCCTGGATAAGCTTACCGCGACCTGGTACCGTATCTACGACAACCTCTACCGCAACTCGCACACCGACCGCGCGGCCTACCGCAAGATGGTGGATTTCGTTGACAACGAGGTTGCCACGACTTCCAAGCGTATGATGATCCCCGTGCTCTTCTGGTTCTGCCGCTCGCCCGGCAACTACCTCCCTCTTATCGCGCTCCAGTACCACGAGCTGCGCGTCACCTTTGAGTTTGACGATTACACGAACATCCCCGGCATCGCGTCGACCGCCCTCGACGCGACTCTCTGGGCTGACTACGTCTACCTCGACCAGGACGAGCGCAAGAAGTTCGCGGCTCAGCCGCACGAGTACCTCATCGAGCAGATCCAGTTCACGGGTGACGAGAACGTCACGATTGCGTCTACGAGCAAGGCCCAGCAGATCCGTCTATCCTTCAACCACCCCACGAAGATGCTCGCGTGGGTCGTTGCCGACCCGGCCACCCACGGCAAGTTCACCGGCGGCTACGCGGGCGCGTCGGCCGAGGCGCTCGCGCCCGTCCTCAACGCCAAGCTCATGCTCAACGGCCACGATCGCGCTGACGTTCGTGTGGGCGCAGTTTACAACAAGATCGTGCCGTACCAGGCCAACAAGGCGAACCCCGATGCCGGCATCTACTTCATGTCGTTCGCGCTCTCGCCGTGCCAGCACGCGCCCAGTGGTTCGCTCAACATGTCGCGTATTGACTCGAGCGTGCTCGCGCTGTCGTTCAAGGCCGCGTCGCAGGCCGGCAACACCACCGTGACGTCCAACATTGCCAACGTCACTGCTCCCGAGACGACCACGGTCACTGACGCGACGTCGCTCTCGGCACTCCGTATTTTCGCCATTAATTACAATGTCCTTCGTATCATGAGCGGCATGGGCGGTTTGGCTTACAGCAATTAGTTCGTGTACTTGCAAACATCGTCTATTACATCAAAAAAGCTTTCAAAACGACACTACGATTCATTTTGAAAGCTTCGTGCGGTACTCGCGCATGTACTCCTTTTTCGCCTCTTTATACGCTTCTTCATCTTCTTCACGCAATCGCGCCTTGTACTTGGCAGATGCAGAAGCAGGCGTGGTGCACGAGTGACACGCCCCCCTCCAGCACGATCACGCGCAAATCCGGCCGGTGAAACCCGGACGGTCACACGTGTGCGGTCCGCACGCCGCTGAGCATGCCGCGCGGCCCGACCCAGCGGTAGTGGATGTGCGCCGGGAGGACTTTGCCGTTGATCGAATACTTGACCGGCTTTTTCAGGGATACCGTCGCCGTGCCGTTGACGACATCGGCCACGCCGGCGTTCGCGTACCCGCCATACGCCGCGTACGGATCCTTTGCTTCCAGGACCGACCCCCAGAAGACGCACCGCACGGCCTTTTCGGGGGCCTGGAGGACGGCGCTGTAGTTTGCATCGTTGGGTTTTTGGGTGTGAAAGATGCCGGAGGGCATGACCGTGGGCCCCAGGAATGGGAGCCACGTCGTCCTGTTCATGAGCCACGCGGTCGCGGCCGTCGCGCACGCGGTGAAGAGCATTGGCGGCTCTGACGAGTACCCCAGCTGCGCGGCCGCGCTGACAAAGACGAAAAGAGCCACGACTGCTTGCACGATCATTCGCGTCTTGTACATCCTTACACGTGGCAAGATAAAAAATCGTTGTCAGTGTATATGGATTTCTACGGTGCACTTTTCTGGATCGGATTCTTCGTATCGATCGCATCGCATTTTGAGGTTCTTGTCGTCTCCCAGCACCATACCGTCCTCGCGCTCGCAGGCACGTGTTTCATGTTTGTCGGATCCAAGCTCGGCCGCGAATTTCTGGGCATTCAGTAGCGTTGGCTGCTGGCATTCAGTAGCGTTGGCTGCTGGCATTCAGTAGCGTTGGCTGCTGGCATTCAGTAGCGTTGGCTCGCGCTCATCTCGATCATGTCGTCGTACAATTTGAACTTCTTCTCGAGCTCGGCGATTTTCGCCTTGAAGTCGACGAGCTTCTGGAGCATATCGTCTGGAATGCCAGGTTTCATGGCGTTCACGAGCTGCTGAAATTCGGTCTCGAGAGACATTTTTGCAATTATTATTATTATTGTGTCAAAAAAGTTATTTTGTGCTCTTGAGGTATGAGTCATAGCGCGACGCTCGTCGAATTCCTCAGGGCCAGAGGGTTGCCGCGAACGTTCGTCAACCCGACAAAAGGCCACAGTCAGATGTTCACGAGCTCTATGCTTCGCAATTCCGTGTCCACAGTGCTCGCCACGGAATCTGCCAAAGCAAACCACGAAATCGCGCGGCAAGCACTGGCGGTCCTCGCCGAACGCGCCGCGAAAAAACGCCAGGGCGGATACGTCCAACCGCACGCTTCTACGCCGTCACACTCGCCAGAAAAGCGCGCCCGTGCGTCTAAGAAACTTCCTGCATTGTCGCCACGGACGCGCGTCCCGACGCACGTCCCGCGCCAAAAGCGTCCCAAGCCTGGCGGGCGTCCCGCGATGCCCAGATTACAGCCGGGCGAACGGGTCGTGAAGAGAAACAAACAGTTTGCGCCTCGTGCGTCCAAAGTGGCAAAATGGAAGGAGACTGCCAAGACGACCCGGACGCCCAAGAGCATGATTGTAATGTTGAACAAGACGCAAAAGGCCGCAAACGCCAGAAGGATCGCCAAGTACCTGAAGCACATGAAGCGCGCTACAGACGTCAACAATTCTCAGCTCGTCGACTTGCCGCCGTATTACCTGACTGCGAGCAACATATACCGCGTCCACGAATTGACCGGACGCGTCTTCGACCACAATGGCAAGACGAATGAGATATACATCACGAAACGGCAGAACCGAAAAATCGCAAAATAATTATCGCGCCGTACTTGAATGGAGCTCGCGACGCCGATGGATCTCGGCAAGCTCGAGTACCTCCACACCGCATTCCGCGGCATTCTCAAGGCCATCGACACGCTGCAGTTTCCTCCGCAGGCGCGGAAAGACGCGCGGAAGATCATCAAGGCGGCTTCCAAAGCGTGCATTTACGACGGGGATCTCGGGCCCATCGTCCGGAAATATTACGCGTTCACCAGCGACCACAAGCACGTCTGGTTCACTTTTGATCTTTTTAACGTCATGCCAGATCTCAACACGAAACGCGACATCGAAGAGCTCGAGCTTCTCGTGCGCCACATCGCGGCATCGCTGATCGGCGAAGTTCGCGAAGGACTGCGCGAAGAGCTGCTGATTTAGAGATAATAAAAAAATCTAAGCTGAATACAATGACTCTTTTAAAAGTCATCCGGCCCGAACGGGTCGTGTTGCGCGCCAAGGCCGTCCATCGCCTCGCGCGGCAAAAGCGGTGGCCAGCGTACGTCTTTGCTGCCGTCGCGCAGGAGACGCCGCACGAAATTCACGACAATCCCGTCGCGTCGATCGCAATGCGGGCTGCGCACATTTACTTGTTATACCTGTCGTTCACTTTGATCGACTGATATTTTGGTTTTCTTTTTTCGCAAAGAAACCCAAAATGCCATTGCAAGCCATGTATAAAGAGCGCGACGGTCACCGTTGAGACAGCGCGTGTATGTCGCTTCAAGGGTGCGAGACGCCATATATTTTTTGCCTCGGTCACTTGGACGCCTTGTGCGCTGCCCGGAGGAGATCGTACGCGATAAAAAGCGCGACGGGAGCTTCGTTGAGAAGCCATTTCCGCGTATGTTTTTCGGGTGGAACATGTCCCAAAACGTCAGCGCATACCGCATCTGTGAATTTATGCACTGCCGGGTCCAGCATGCCGATCGCTTGCACTTTGAGGGCGAGGTACGTCACATCAAACGCCTCGCCCCGGGCGGCGCCCATGACAAGCGCAAAGTCGTCTCGCGGGACCAGGAATTGCGGGTCGATGAGGGCGAGTTCGTACGTGGCACTCTGCGTATCCGCGCGTCCGATGCACCGAAACATGATGTTGTCCGGTGACAAGTCGCCGTACACCAATTTCTGTTCCCGCAGCGTATCGAGAATGCCGCGCAGCATGGCGGCGACCGCGCCTGTAGTAAAGCGGTGCGGGTCCCTGCCAACTGCCCGGATGAACGCCGTCATCGTAAACTCCAGTCGTTCCAACACCATGACGACGTATGCAGTCGGTCCAATTGTCGGCGTGGCTGTTGAATAAACATTGGCGCACGGCACGCCCCGGGCCTCGAGCGTCTTGTAATTTGCCGGCTCATACTTGCTCCAGCTCGTCCGGATATCTGCAATTTTGAGAATGCGCGTGGCATCAGTGAGCGTGTATATCCGACCCATACCGCCGTGCGTTTCCAGCGATTCGATTTGAACGTCGACTCCTTTGGCGATACTATTCAGTTTTTTCGGCGTCGACGTGCGGCACTGCGAGAGATTCAAAGTGTGCGGAAACCGCAAGACGGCATCGCGAAGAGTGTCCGGCAAAACGAGCGGTGTCAGCTCGATTTCGCGTGTTTCCACAGGCGTCTGCGCGCGATTCGAAAACACCGACGCGTCCCAGCGCATCCACTTGACTTTAAACGCGGCGTACCATCTCTGGCACCTCGCGCATCTCGTAGGAAACGAGATCGTGGTATTGAGAATAGCGCCCCTGCGGCCATCCGTATATTTGCGGCCATCCGTACATTTGCGGCCATCCATATATTCTCCTAGAATGCGAGATTTTTATTCCGATCAGCTAAAAAGCCCCTTGAAAAAGCCGCCGCGCCTCTGCCAACCTTCTTGGCTACGCGTTGGCGGGTCATTGGTCGTTTGTAGATTCGAGCGAGGCAATGTCGGGGACGGGCGTCACGCCAATCGATCCCAGAATCCCGTTGAGCTCGGCCGTGCGCTGCTTCGATTCACCGATCGCATACCCGGAATACGTCAGCAGGACGAGCCCCAATGTGCCCACCCCCCCAGACGAAAACGATAAGATATCTGCGATTTTTTCGTCGCGAATAGCGCTCGATGCGAATGCGAGCACGGCACTGACGCCCGTCAATCCCTTGGCGATCGCCTCGCATGCATCGCCAAACTTCTTCCATCCATCGCGCCACCGGATCATCGAGCCGACTTCTGAGCGGTACGATCTCGCAATCAGTTCCCGGACTTCGCCATTGACCAACCGCGCAGTCCGCGTGGCGCGGCGCGGTTGACGGCGACCCGCTTCGACGTCCATTTCCGGAGAATCGACGTCCATACTTTCAAAGGACAAAATTTTCAGCGCATTTTTACACGATCCCCGAGTAGTGGTTGCCCGAATAAAACATCTTGATAACCTTGCGGTACCGGTGCCCCGCGGCCGTAAACTCGCTCCCTTCTCCTACGAGGATCACCCGGACCTTGTACACTTGGCTCAGCGCCTTGATCTCGAGGTGTCCGCCCCACGTGCGTGGAATCCTCATTATGGCGCGGTACGCTTCGCGCGACCCTTTGGCCGGGTACCGCAGCGTTGCGGCGATGAGGTCGGCCGGCACGCGATCGGCCCGAAGCCGAACGATATCGGCCGGATCGATGATCGGGCCCCCGACGTCTTTCCAGAAGCCCGGCCGAAGCATTTGCATGACGGCCTGAATGCGAAGGTTGCGCGCGAGCGTCTGCTGTCGCTCCTTCGTAAGCGCGTCGCCCTTGAATGCGATTGCGAATGCCGCAAAGAGGCAGTCGCCGTTATCTATTGTTTGCACGACGGTACCCATACCTCAGAGCTAGGAAAAACGCACGGTCACCTTGATGTCGGTCGTTGTCGCCGTCTTGATGGCTGCTTTTGACAATTCTTTGCGCTTGGTCTTGGGCTCGGTTTTCGAAATGCGGTGCCTGATGGCGTGGAGCATATCGGCTTCGATGACTGTCGCGTGCTTGATGGCATACAATACCACGCCCATCGAAATAGCGAATCGGAAAAAGTTGAGCTGGCCCGTCGTCGATTGCATCGGCAGGCCGTCCGCATCGGTGATCTCGATGCGCTCCCGGCGCTGAAACGGGTCGAAGCTGCGTTTCGAGAACGCCTTGAGGCATCCTTTATATTCCAGGAAGATGTTGACCGTTTTGTTTTTGTGCGAGTAGAATGTGTTGTTTTTTTTTGAGTAATTCGTCACGAGCCAATCGAGCGTTCTGAGAGAGACTTTCGTTTTGTTTTTTAAAACGTCTGTCAGCACCCGGAGCGCTGCCGGGTCGGCGTAATACTTCCGGAGGCTCCGGAGAAGCACTTCATCTCGCGATTCGACGCTGGTCAGAGAACTCATATGAGCACGCGCCCGCGTCACGACTTTAAGCCTGTTGTGGCGCGCGTATTTATTTCTGTGCGACTCATATGAGCGTCAGGTTGACGCTGCCGCCGCTGCCTAAGATCGAGCCGCCGATGCCGCCGCCTCCGGTAGGTCCCGACCGCCCAGCGCTCGTGCCGGCGCTCGCCCGCGTCCAGGCTCCAGTACCGTCCGTGACGCCCGTGCCGCCAGCGAGGTTCAATCCCATCGATTCGCTCGGCGATGCGCGCGAAGCTGTCGTCGGCATCCCGGCCGACCTCATTGCTGGGCGCGGGACGATGTACGAAATCGTTACACGGAACAACAGACTACGTGGTATAGGTATCGTATTGGTCCTTATCGCCTTAATTGCGGCGGTATCAGGACTGTTTCGCTGAGGGCTGATGGCAAGTTCGCTGAGGGCAGAATCGTATCAATCGTATCAATCGTATCAATCGTATCAATCGTATCAATCGTATCAATCGTATCAATCGAGGCTGAGCTGATGGCTGAGAATCGTGCTATCGTGGATCGTGCTTTCGTCCTGTCTGCGGCGGTGTCAGGACTATAGTGCGGGCCGCCGCCATCTCGTCGATTTCCGCAAAACAAAGCATCATCTTGGCCTGGTTTGTGAGATCGTGCGCGTGCGTCCCATGCTGCGTGTTTTCAGTCGAGATGATTTTTCGCGCTCGTGATAACGTCAGGTTCATCATCGCGAGAACCGGAACGACATCCTGTCTGCAGTCCTGATCGTAGAGACTGCAGAGAGCAGTCACGATAGCAGCCCTATCTGGCTTGGGGTTCCCCATTGGGAATTGATTTTGTCGGAAAATTTCGGAAAATTTGGCTTTAGTCGAAATTAAAGAACTTTCAAAACTTCAGCTTCCCTTGGAACGTGGAAGCTGATCCTCTTTGAAGCCTCCAGAACCTTTCGGGTGCCTTTGAAGCCTCCATAAGCACCATAACTACATAAGTACATAAGTACCATAAGCACATTACATTCTATGGTACATCGTCAAGTAATGCGACGGGTCGCGGTCGACGCGGTATTGTCTGGTTACGCCGACGACGCCCCATCGCACCTTGGTCCGTATCTCTACGCCTTGGTCCGTGTACCCCACCACGCCCGGCGACGGCGTTCCGTCGACAGACGCCAGCCTGCCAGCATTGAACGAGACGTGCATTGCGTCGTCTACGAGTTGACACGTAGCCTGTGCGGTCCACTTTGCACGGTACCCGTCGTCAAATACGATTTCCGAGACGTCGGTCAAGTACCCTGTCAAGTATGTGTCCATCGTGATATATTGGTAGGCCTTGACGACGCGAATACTTCCAGACGACAAGGGGAGCGCGCCGTGCGATACCGCATACGCATTGCGTGGTCGCGCCTGCGTCCACTTGACACACCACGATCCGGCCAAACCTATCATCCGATCAAATCGCACATTCGCGCATACGCTCCGATGTGCCAATTGAGCTTCTTTAAATCCTCAACTTCTTGCTCGATGAGGCGTTTCTTGTCTATCCGGACGATCGCGGCCCACAATCCAGCGTCGGGCGTGTGCTCTGTCGTCGACACGAACTTGATGGCGATCCACAGCGCAGTCTCTGGCTTGCACCCGGCGGCAACGAGGTGCCGCGCGAGCATGGACGATTCGCGGAACGGTACTTGGCTGCATTGCGGCTGCAGGCGGACCATCCGCGAAAGAAGCGCGCTAAAGTCCGGGGGCGATGCGAGCATAGGGACTGCGCAGACCGCTGGCGCGCGAGGGGCCAGCCCAGATGACGTCGAGCACGATCGTTTCGAGCGTTCGGACGTGAGGCATAAATCTTGCTCTAATACACGTTTCCGCGTCAAGCCGTGACCCGTCGCCGAGATGAATGTCGTAGCTTTCATCGTCTCGAAGCGTCAGGATCCGTTGGTCTGTGTCGCTCACCACCAGCGTAAAAGTGATCGTTCTTCCTGATGTATTGACGATCGTCTCAAGCGCGTCTCCGAAATACCCAAACACGCCTACGTAATCTTCCTTTGTTACTACAAGCTGCATGTATTTGAAAGGGCACCTCTCTTGCTTTAAGTCCTGTCTGGCAAATTTAAATAGCGTGCAAGAGGATGCGCTGGCGTGTCCTGGCAGTCGTGCTGGTGGTCGCGATAGCAGCCATCTTACATTCACGCGCGCGTGCCCGGGCAGAACGTCGGGAGCTCGTGCGAGCTGCAATTCGTCGATTCCGTCGAGTCAGTCGAGTGCGCGCGCGTCAACGAATCGAGCAATCTCAGCGCGAGCCGCCGGTTTTTGCCGCATTGCGCGAACTCCACACTGCATTCGGGAATGGGAATTGGACGGCTCTTTTGGAGATCGGGGACGTGTACCGCAAAGGCAGCTACCCGACGCACCGCCCCAACCAGGATCTCGCATTGCGCTTGTATCGCGCAGCCTGTGGATCGCCCGATCCTTCGATCGCCGGCGCCGCGCAGATCAAGTTTATGGAGTGTCGCATCGACCCGATTGCCGACGAAGATATCCGGGGCGTCGACCTGCCGCCAGGGTACGGCGAAGACTGTATCGTCAGAGCTCATGACATAATGACGGTATCGCACTACAATCACCGCCCATCTGCGCCGGTCGTCCGCCACGTTCCCATCGAAGACAATCACCGCACATCTGCGCCGGCGCCGCGTCTCGCAATCACGTCGGACAAGCAGAATGTGCACGATCACTCGATCGTTCAAGGCATATCGAAAAGTCTTGGCACGATGTCTTCGGGCGCCGACGCCAAGGAAGATGTCACGATGTACATTCTCGAATCGGGCGCGTCGCCAGAAGCCAAATCCGACGCGCTGGCCGTCTTGCATACGTTTGGGGATTCGCAGCATTCGACGTTCGAAGTCTCCGAAAACGCGGCGCTCAACAAGGTATGGGCCCGCATCCAGTCGCTGGACTCCAGGGAAAAGCGGGACGCATCGGATATTCTCGTCTCGCAGCTGGCGTCCGGCGTCGAATCCGGCCGAGTCGTGTGTTCGACCGGCAAGATTGCGCGTGTCGTTTCGACGTTCGACGGGTTGGGCGATGATCCGGTGATTGTCCCACTCTGGGCCGTCCGGGAAGAGCTCGGGACGCTGGCTGCTCGTGTTCGGGACGTCCACGACGATCCTGACATTGCAAGGAACGAGTTCCGCAAAGCTGCTGCGGAGACGTATGCGCACATCAGCAAAGACTTGCTCGGAGGCATGGTCGACGATTTTGCCACCGGGTTTTAAGACTTAAAGGAATACGAAACAAACGTGTCAATTGCGTTAAATGAAAGGCATCCGGTTCCTCAAGTGCGGGTTGGTCGTCAAAGTATTCACGGATCACGACTGGAAAGAGCGTGCGCGCGATGTTGCGCCAGGAACATACGATACGATCCAAGGTCTCAAGCCTGGAGCGTTTGATACCTGGGTCGTCATACCCAGAGTCCCTCAATAGTACGGTATTATGCCGTTCCGCTAATCAACATTCGTATCGGTCGTCAGCAGGCCGAAAGGGGACATGTCATTCCTGAGAGGACAAATCAGAGTTTGAATTCTCGTCGCTGGGATTGGCCGTATCGATCTCGATGTCGAAATTGCCGCCGACGCCCGTCGTCACGCGGAAAATGCCGTCGTTGCTCGTCCACATCACCGGCGCCGCGCAGTCCAACACGCGGCCTTGCCGGTTGGCGTCGTCGTGCGAATCGAATTGCGCGCACATGGACCACGGAATAAGAGCGATCGTCCCGGAGTCGACGGGGTACTCGCGCCCGTCGCTGCCGTAGTAGACGCCGTCGCCATATGACGTATCGTCGACGACAAACGATCCTTCGGGCGTATTGAGCTTGCCGGTTGAAAAGCCGTGCTCTGCGCCCCACACAGTATCGTAGATATGATTTCCCAGCGCATAGCACGGGTCGCCCAGGTAGTAGATGCCAGCGGGAAACGTGTGACGACACATCTTACCCGAGGCGACGGCACTACCATTTTAAAGGGTTCTTGGAAGAGCCCTTTAAGATGGTAGAACCTGCACCAATGAAATCGTATGTCCAATCGCATTATGACGCACATGCAAAATCGACGACGCGCCGCGAACGAGCTCAAGGGCCGCTTTTTGAACTGAAAAAGTTCCACAACGCCCAAAAGCGCGACCTTATTATCAAATACGGGTCTGGCGGTTCATTATTAGATCTCGGGTGCGGCCGGGGTGGCGATATCGGGAAATGGATGGACGCGGGCATCCCGTACGTCACGGGCCTGGATATCAGCGCGGAAGAGCTCGACGAAGCGCGCCGGCGCTTTGGTCGCTTTGGTCGCGTGCGCGGCGGAGGAGCGTACGAATTTCATCAAGTTGACCTCCGGACGAGCGTGTGGCTTTCCCCGCACAAATACGACGCAATCACGTCCATGTTCAGTCTCCACTACTTTTTCGACGCCGAATCGAGTCTCCGGAACGTTTTGGAAACCGTCATGCGTAACATCAAACCGGGCGGCTACTTTTTCGGGACTGTGCCAGACGGGAAACGAATCGCAGACCTTTTGAACGAATCGCAGACGTCCAAAACGTCCAACGACCACTTGACTCTTCAGCCGATGTTTGATCCATTAAATAGAAACGTTTTCGGCAAGGCGTACGTCTTTGCGCTGGACGATACCGTGACGTCCGACGCGCGCGGGACGGCCGGGTCGCTCGAGTACCTCGTCAACATGAACTTTTTCAAAATGGTCGCGGCAGAGTACGGCTTAGAATTCGTGGATTCCAAACCGTTTGAGCCGCCGGAGTTTGCCGGCGCGACGGCAAGTCGGCTCTTCACGACATTCGTCTTTCGGGCAGACTTAAAGGGCTCAGTAAACGTCTGATAAATGGACGGGCTCGGCGCGGACGTCACGCGCGAGATTGCCGCGGGACTGTGGCAGACGACCACGCAGCACGGGCACGTCGGCCTGGAGCTCGAGTTTCGGCTGGGGCACGTCCTGGCAGGAGGGCACTTTAGCCCCAATGTCGGCAAGGAACAATTCGAAAAGCTTAAACGCAAACTCGACGCGGCGAAGAAGTTCGATAGGGTTGTTTCCGTCGAGACTGTCGAGAAAATAGGCACTGCACGAGGCCCGGGCGGCGGCGCATTCAAGCACGTGACGACGCTCGGCATTTCCAGCGGCCCGCCGCCGCCCCCGTATTGCATGACAAAGCACAAGGTCTACCAGAAGGACTTTACGGTCACCGAGTCGCCGTATACCACGCGGTGCAGCATCGCGATGGAAAAGGTCGTTCCTCTGACCGAAGCGCCGGCAGGGTTTACGCGCCACAAGAGGCGGACGCGGTACGTCTACAAAGTGTGGGCGTTCGATCTCACGACGGTCGTTTCCAATACGGATATCGATACCGAGGAATCGTACGAGGTCGAAATTGAACTTATCGATCCCGGTCTGCTCTTTGAAAGGACGATGGATTCGATCGCCGAGTACGGCTTGACGCTCATCCAGGATGCGGTCGAGATGCTCGTTTTGTAACGTTGAAATCAGTAAAATAACGCGTTGTTTTCGTCTTTGAAAGCTGTTTTCTCGAAACTGCGCGTGCGATCTGAGCCGGCGTCAATCGGCGAGCGACGTGCGCCGGGCGACACACTGGATAGTACGTCTCCGACTTGACCGAGCCACATGGTCTCATCGTCGAAATATCGACCCATTTCTCGCCAAACCAGCGGGTGAGCCGACCAGGCGTGACATTTCTCGGACCGCCGTACGGCTGTGCGTTGGGACCGTAGCGGGCGCGGACGAGCGCTTTATATTCTCGCACGAGCTGGGCGGACGCGTACGCAGATGGCCAACGGGAAACGCGCCGTTTGACGCTTTCCCGCGTCCGTGCGTACAAATCCGAGTATGCTGGCTTGGCCATTACCTTCATGCGCACATATTATATGGACTAAATATCCAGACGTAATCGGCGTTTGCACGTCGTTTCACGATCCCAAGAATTATCTGTGCGCTCGATAGATGACCGAGCGGAAGCTCGTCTTGTCCGGGAAGCTCGACTCGAGTATCGATGGGTTGTCGTTGACAGGCGGCAAGAACAACACGTATATAGGTCTCGGCGCCGGCGCCAGTGCATCGCTCGGCGGCAACAACGCGTTCGTCGGGGCGTATAGCGGCGCGAACGCGACGGCCGAGGCGTCGGTATTTCTCGGCGTTCGCAGCGGGCGCGTGGCAAAGCTCGCCAAGGAATCCGTGTTTATTGGGTACAAGGCCGGCGAACGTGCCGAGCGAGTCGATTCGTCAATATGTATCGGGCCGTATTCAGGTCAAAAGATGAAGCGCGCGAACAACAACACGATTCTGGGGTACCAGGCCGGCGCGGAATTGACGTCCGGCAGTCGAAATACGGTCGTCGGATCGTTCGCCGCATTCCAGCAGTTTAACGGCCACGATAACGTATGCATAGGCCACAGGGCCGGGTACAGGAACCAGATTGGCGCGAATAATTGTTATGTCGGCACGAACAGCGGCTTTGCTGCCGTGTCGGGTTTCGAGAACGTATGCCTCGGCGTCGGCTCGGGCCAGTTTCTGACTGCCGGCACGAAAAACGTATTGTGCGGTTTTTTGGCGGGCAACGCGATCAGCGTCGCGAGCAATTGCATTGCGATCGGGACGCGGGCGATGGAGTTTTTCGCGAATGGAGACACGAATACGTGCTTGGGGACCGAGACGGCTCGTCGGTTGAGCGGAAACAATAATACGATCTTGGGAGGGTACACGGCCTCAAATGCGTCAGGATCGTTCAATACCGTCGTCGGATCGCGATCGATGAACCGGACAAACAACTGGCGTGTCGACCTGGAAAACTCGGTCATCGTCGGAGAAAACGTCAAGTTCAACATTCCAATCAACGTCGTCGGGCTCACGTACGAAGACGCGTTGTCCGTGCCGACCGTGACCTACACCCCCCCATCCTGGTCGGACCAGACCCTTGCAACGGGCGCAGTGGGGACGCCGTACAGCCAGCAAGTCGCCGCCAGCTCGGACGTTGGATCGACGTTGGTCTACTCCAAGGTCGGGACGTCGCCGCCGTGGGTCACGGTATCTTCGAGCGGGCTCGTGACTGGATCTCCGCAATGGCTGGGAACGACACTGTCAGACGACACAACACAAACAATGTCGATCGTTATTCGCGCGACTGATCAACAAGGATTGGTATCGGATATCACGTTTAACGTGGACATCACGAGCTCTCTTCCGACATACAACCTGAATACGTGGAAAATTAACGGGGGCACTATGAACACGCCCATCGTAAAAGGAAGGCCGTATACCATCGACATGATTTGGTCGAGCGATTCGTACCCTCTGACGTTTACGCCGCTCACGACGACGCAATACGGGACGCTCACGACGCTCAATTCCACGACGTGTCGTGTCTCTGGGACTGTGCCTACAGCTGGATTTTACGCAAACTTTTTCCAGTACCGCGTACGCGATCAAGAATTTCAGTTCGAGGTGTACACTCTCGACATAGACGTGGACGAGGCAACGTTCGAACCTGACTACTACACGATCGGGACCATTTCAGCGTACTCGTATTCTGTGACTATATATTACACGGCATACCGCACGGTATATTATCTGGTGTATTACACGGCATACCGCACGGTATATTATACGGCCTATCGCACAGTAAATACGTACCAGACATACACGAGGTACTATAATTACTATATTGACGGGTACGGGTACCTGGACCAAGGGCCGTATTCCATCCCACCGTACCCCGGAGAGAATTACGCGTCCGGAGGGTACCACATTGGGTATTGGTATACTGAATCGCAAGTCACGGGTTCGTACCAAGAGGCATACACTGAATCGTACCAAGAAGCATATACCGAATCATACCAAAGTTCATACCAAGAGGCATACACCGCATCGTACCAACAGACCACCAATGTCGCCCAGCACAACATCTCTGGGACATTCTACTCCAATGCGGACGTCTATGAATACGATCCTAACGGAGGGTACCACGCCGGGTACATGTCGGGCGGGTTCACGCAAGGCAGACAGACGAATTGAAGCTGCGATAAGTAGTACGCGTTTGAATCTTTGAAATTTATTCTGACGATACTCCATGACGCAAATTCGCATCGTCAAATGCGTGCACGTCACGGAGCCGTCGTACCTCATCCATTTTTCGATCTTCAACGACAAGACTAAGACGGGCACGATGCTCGAAACTGCCGTGAATGCCGGCGAGGTCGAAGGCAAATCCGAGCAAGAAATCGCTGATGTTGCGTGGAATCAAGTGCGCGCCAAGGCAGAAGAGTTTCTCCTTCAGAACGCTGCGCCGGTAAGCAGTCTTTTAAACAAGGACTTTGTACCCACGACGCCCTGGCAGTTTTCTCAGTAGTCTGGCTGCCCCACCTCCCGGTCTCAGGGGTCTCAGGGGTCTTGTAAGGAATCAGTTTTTGTCAATGACAGTACGCCTTTGACAAAAAATGACACGTTTTTTCCCCGTCGTTATAATGTTTATATTATGTATATATATGTCAACTTTCGTCGACATCGCACTTGATTCGGGGCTTGTAGGGGAAGAAGATATCACGGATTTTATGAAAAACACCCTCGTGTCGCCAAATTCGACGCCTGGCACAGGGGCCGGGCACCGCAAACAGCTCGCGTTCCGCATCGATACCGCGCCGACGCTCGATAATTTGGCGCCGTTCGAGCGGTACCTCGCTTTCGGGTTTGTGAGTTCGACGGAGACGTGGGCGAAGAACGTGAGTCCCAAGGCCGCGCCGTTGACAGTGCGCGTCGGCACGGCTTCGTCGTCGCTGCCCAACCCACCCAGCGGGTTTTACAGGCTGCGGTGGACCCATAACACCATCGACTTTGACTTTGACACATACCAAGACTTTGACGCATACCAAGACCCGAGCCGGTACGATCTCTACGTCGAGCCGGGCCCCAGCGTCGGGATGCGCGCCGTCACGCACACGTTCGACGGCGAGCTCGTCCCGATCAACGGCGAGCTTGTCGCCACAGTCTCGGCAATTGGGAACGGACTATCGCTGGCAAATGGCGGGACGATCGTGACGATGACTACCGAACAACCACACGGGCTCCAGGCCGGCGCGATCATCGCGCTCGGATCCATCGCCAACCCAGCCGCCACGCCGGGCGTCACGGGCGTGTGGACCGTCACGGGCGTCACGGCCTCGACATTGACATTTGCGACATCTGCCGATAGCGAGACGACAATCGATCTTGGGGACGCTGCATTGTACGTCTGCCCCAGGCTCGTATACACCAGCGCAAATGAAGTCTTTGTACGTCTCCAGATCGACGGGCGCACGGCCATCGCGTTCACGATGCCGAAACCCGACGAGTACGGGTACCTCGACATCGTTGTCGAACAGACGAACAAAGTTTACGGAGCCGCCGACCCAGCGGTCAACCTCATGGTCCGACACACGGCTGCGCCCAACACACCCGAGGTGAACTATGCCACATTCACCGTCACCGGCGACATCGACAACACACCGCCCGTTCTCATAGCCGTCGGGTCCCGCTGCCTCCCGGGGTCGCGAATCCAGATCATCGACAAGGTCGTCGTCCAACAAGGCATTGCGACATTCTTGACGCAATCGACGCTCGTCAATTCCTTCGAAACGGAAGGGGAGTTGTTTGCCGCATGGCGCGCCGATTTTCCAGAGGGCGGCGAGCCGTACAATTCCACAGATTACTCGAAGTGGCTCAATCACCGGCTGATCGTGCCGAGCGGCGAAGTCTTCATTGACAACTCGACCACGCCGTTCCTCAACGGGACGTGGCCGGTCAAAGCCGTAATTGGCACGTCGAATTTCACGATTGATGTCTCGTCGCTTGGTCTGACAAACGGCTCGTATGCCATCGGCACCTCGTGCTTCATGTACCCATCTCGGGTCATGTTCACCCGCGTGACCGACGGTCTGCGGTTCTTGATGGATACCGACGAAGAATTTATCTCGAAATTCAGCACGCTCGATATCCCCGAAAACCCGCGACGCGTCTACGTCCACGTGCCGCGGGGGCACAACCTCTCGGTCGGATCGACGGTCTTTTTTGACGGCGCCGCGGACGCGCGACTCAATGGGACCTTCACGATCAAAGATTGTCCGCCGTTTGATCCGCCCTGGTACGCGCCCGTCGTAGTATCCGGGCTGGGGCGAGACCACTGGGCGGCGTTCGACTTGGCCTTTGACCCCGACGACCCAATCGAGACGATGACCGGGCCCAATATGGTTCACTACGTCGCGCGCCTCGAGCCCCCAGTCCAGTACACCACGATCGATGCATTTAGCAATGACGTGCCTGGATCAGCGCAGCCGAACATGACGATCAAGACGGCCAGTACGGTCAACATTGCGACATTCGCCTCGAAATCCGACCCTGCTATCAACGTCGACATCTCCGGCCCGGTTCTCGAAGATGGACACTTCCACGTGGGTTTCGGATCGCAGTTGCGCATGGACGCCAATATCGGACTGGGACAGATCGAGTTCACCGACGCGGGCATATCGCGCGCAGTGTACACTGTCGGCGATTACAACAGGACGCTCTCGGTGTCCGGACGATGGGATTTGTCAGGCGATGCTATGACGTTCGGAATCGACTGGCTCGGCGAGTACATGATCACCTGCGTCAAAGACGGCAACGTGTTTGATTTGTACGCGACGCGCTTGTCGTTCGGGTCGGGCGTCTTACAACAACAAGCCGAAATCAGCCACGAAGCAGTCGTCTTACCCGGCACCGTCATTGGCGAGACGATGCCGCTCCAAATAGCTGACGTTGTCGCGACTCCCGCGCCGCGTCTCACGCTCGGGTTTGCGCACAATTTCGTGGCGAGGACGTTGAAAATCAATGTTCTCCTGGAAGGCGGGTCGATTTCTGGAGATGCGTTCACGAGATCCGCCGTGCACGCCACGCGCATCGAGCTTCGGGGCATAGGCGAAACGCTCTACGCGGCAGGGTCGACGGTCGAGTTCTATTCCAACGCGTTCATGAGCCTCTCGAATCTCCGCATTATAGCGCTGCGAATCCGCGATACCCCCATATTCGCCAATGTCGTCTACCTCGGCTCGAACCATACGGTGACAGACGAGGAAGATCGCCAGGATGTGCTCATCGCCTCGCTCGGGCCGAATCGGCTCATTCGAGCAAACCTCGATACGTTCCGCGTGTTTTCGTCGACGCTCGCGGTCGGGGCCGTCTCGTTCGGCAATGGCGCGTCGACTCTGGGCAGCGTCGCGCATGTGACGCAGCCCAAAACGAGTGCTACAGGTATCGTAGAGCATGATTACTCCATCTCGAGCGTCTTTTACCATTCAAGTCTCGTCTCAAACTTCACGTGTTCAGTGGTAAACGTCCCGACAATCGACGACCGAAGCCTCCCGCTGACGCTCGTCCTCGCGCAGGGACCGACGCCGTACATGGCAAACGCGTTCCAGATCAACGGCGTGGCCGCCACTCTTTCGTGGCTTGATAATGTGGTCCCGACAGGCAACGCGTCAAAAACGAATCTCGTCTCGTTTGGGATGTTCCGCGCCGGGAACGCGTGGACGGTGCTTGCGAAAAGCGAGGTTTTTGGGTGAATCACGGCTGCTTCTTCTTGACGGTGCCAAAAGGGTCGGTCCACCCCAGCGGGACGCCCATCAGCCATTCAACAAACTCGGGGTTGGGGTTGCCGCTTCGGAGGTGTTCCGGCGTGCACGCGGCAAAGCGGATTTGCGTCGGGAGGTCGCGCTGGCACCGCAGCGTCAAGACGCGCGACGGCTGTGTATTGCCGTGCCGAGGCGTCGCCCATGTGGTCACAGTCACAGGCGCGGCGTGCGGCTCGAGCGTGTTGTTCGGGTTGCGGGGCCCTGTAAACGTGAACTTCTTGGGGTCCAGGACAATTTGCCTCGATTTCGGGAGATCCAGCAGGTCCTTGGGCGCGGCAATGCCTGCGACCTGGTTCTTTGCCGTCGCCATGCCGATGGCCGGAGGCTCTTTCGGGTCTTTCGCCGGAATGGTTTTGGAAATATCCGGGTTTTTGAAGGTCCACTCCTTGCTGCTTAAAACCTTGGCGGCGGGCCAGCAGCTGCCGGTCCAAAGATATAAAAACGCCCAGCGCACGAGGTCCGGGATGACGCTGTTGCCCAGCAGCGCGTGGCGCTCGTTCGTCATCGTCTTGTCCAGGACCATGCGGGCACACGGCTCCTTGGTCCAATTGTACTTTTTGAACGGCTCTTTCAATTGCAGCGTCCCAGAAAACCCGTTTTTCGTCGCGAGACAGAACCAGCGGGGCCGGTGCTGCGGCGCGCCGACGTGGAAGCCGCGAAGCGAGATCCAGCTGACGTCGTACCCCCGGCTCCGGAGCGTCTCGGCAACGTGCCGCAAACCGTCGAGACGGATCGCCGCGACATTCTCGAGATAGACGATATTCGGCTGGATTTCAGTCACGAGACGGATGATGTGTTTGTACAGCCCGCTGCCGGGGTTGTCGAAGCCTTCGCGCCCGCCGACCGAGCTGAAGCCGGTGCAATTTTTCACGACGACGTTTTGCACGACGTACGAATGGTCGTCTTCGACTTGGAAGTTGTACACCCAGACATCTTCGAGTTCAGAAAACGCGACGCCCGTGATAGCGTACCATACGTAACTCGTATCGATCAGATCGGGCGTCGTCTCATTGTTGTTTTCGACGGGTATGCCGACATAATGCTCGGTCGTCAAATCGCGCGCCGCTACCCAGACGGGCTCTGGGTCGTCCAGCGTCCGCGCGTAAAAGGGGTGGTTGTCGGTGCACGGAATCGGGTCGGGGTGGCGGTTGACGGACACGGAGGCCATGCGGCCGGAAAACAGCTTGCTCTGCAGATTCTCGATGCGTTTCCAAGACCCCGTGTGCGTGAGGAGCTTTTCCTCGAAAGTGACGGTTTCAATGGGCATGTACCCGCGGTGTGTTAGGACAGGCGTGCCGGCAGGAAAACACGGAAATCCACCTGCGATGAGCTGGATCTTCCCGCGAAAGTCTTTGCCCGGAAACTTGGCCACGTCCGTGTGAATCGGCGCTGCAGGAAGGTCGCCGGTCCGCATGCGCTGCCTGAGGACCGCAATGGCCATCGCGTCTTGCTCGCAGTACGCGGCCGGCTCGATGCCGAGGCCTCGTAACGCATGCGCGATCATCCCGACGCCAGTGAAGAGGTCGAGCGATTTCATTACCATTCCCGTTTCATTCACGCCAGAAACTTTTGATTAGATTCTGACGCGAACGAAAATTTTCTCGCATGTGTTAATGAGCGGCACGTGCCCGCCTCCCAAGGTGAAAAACCCACAGACGGGGCGGTGCGTCAACCCAAACAGCAAAGTCTTGCGGTTTCAAGGCCAGCCCGAGTATTACAACGGCGGCTTTCCGCTCCACACGCTCTTTGCAAACGAAAAAGCGTGCGCAGCAGGAACGGTCGTCAACCCCGCGACGCAACGGTGCATCAAAGTCGGCGGCATGACGTGGTTCAAACTCGGGCTGGGGGACGTTCCGGCGCCGGCACCGGCAAACAACGTCAACAGGCTCGTAAACCAGCTCAAGTTTGCGGAATCGCAGATGCAAAACGCACATCTCGCGCGTCAGGCGGCCCTCAAGAACATGCAGGCGACGAAAAAAGCCATGGGTAATATCGAGGCCAAGTACGGGCTTGCGCAGAACGAACTCAAAAGGCTTTCGCGCAACGGCTCAAACTCGAATCTTAAGCGAGAATTGGACGAAATCCGCGAGGCGCTCGATAAAAGCTTATCCGGCATGGAAAATGCCGAAAGGGTACGTGATGCGATGCAGGCCGAACGGAACGAGGCGCGCGCGGCGCTGCGGGAAGCTGCTCGGGCGCAAAACGATCCCAGGATTGCAGAGCTGCAGGCGGCCGCTGCTGCCGCTCTTCGGGAGCGGAACGCAGCACGCGCAAACGCAGCACGCGCAAACGCAGCACGCGCAAACGCAGCACGCGCAAACGCAGCACGCGCAAACGCAGCACGCGCAAACGCAGCACGCGCAAACGCAGCACGCGCGGCAAACGCAGCACGCGGCCAGAATAACGCAGGAAACGTGCCGGCGCCGGAACCCGGACCGGACTACTACTACGAGGTTCTCGGCGTTGCTAGGAACGCCAACGCCGCGGCCATTAAGAGTGCGTATAGGCAAAAAGGGTTAAAGTGGCACCCCGACAAGCACGGGCGGGGCAGCGCACAACGCCAGGCGGCTGTTGAGCGTTACATGAGAGAAATCAGCGAGGCATACGAAGTGTTGTCCAAGAGCAGCACGCGTGCAAATTACAACCGCACGGGGCAGACCGTTGGCCAGGCGTCTGCAGCCCAGGGTAGACAAGGTAGCAATCAAGCTCAAGCTCGGGCTCGTGCTGAGCGTGCTGAGGAAGTGAAACGGGCGGAGAACGCTGTCGCAGCGCGATACGAAGAGGCGCTCAAGCAGGCCCGGAACGCCGCGGCAGCAGCGGCCCAAAACTCCAACGGTCACCGCGCAGCAGCTGAACGCGCGCTCAACGAGATTGCCCAGCGCAATGCGGTCATTGCTGAGCTGCGTGCGAGGGGCGTCACGGCCGATCCAAATCTTGCAGCGAATATCGAGAGCCATATTGAAATGGCCAGAAAAACTATAAACTACAAAGCGGCGCATATTGAAATGGCCAGAAAAACTATAAACTACAAAGCGGCGCTCAAGCAGGCCCAGAACGCCGCGGCCAAAAACACCAACGGCCACCGCGCGGCAGCTGAACGCGCGCTGAACGAGATTTCCAAGCGCAATGCGGTTATTTCCCAGCGCAATGCGGTCATTGCTGAGCTGCGTGCGAGGGGCGTCACGGCCGATCCAAATCGCGTCCCCAATCGCGTTCCGAACAAGGTATTCGATACCGATGGCAATTTGGCAAAACGGACGGACAAGACGGAGAAACGTAAGCGGGACGATATCAAGGAACTTGACACGCGGCAAACGCGAAAGAACGCCCGCGAAGCCAGAAAGCTCGAGGCAGAAAAGAAAAGGTTGCAGGACCAGAAGAAGAAGCGCAAAGACCGCGAAGACAGCGAGACAGCAGCGCAAGCCGCGGCCAATGCCCTCGCGGCCGCAGCCGCCGCCAAAGAAGCGGAGGCCGCCGCCAACGCAGCAGCGCGCGCATCCACCCACGCCGCAGAACGGGCTGCCGCAGCCAATGCCAAGCGCATGGCCCTCAAACAGCCACGCAGAGAAGACATGAAGAAGCCCGGCACGAAGACCGACAGAACTGCCCGGAAGGAAAAACGCAATGTCAAAAAAGCGGCAAACCAAGAGGAAGCCGAACGGGCCGAACTTGCTGCAGCACAAGCTGCTCAAGCTGCAGCCAACGATGCGGCGAAAGCAGCATCCAACGCCGCGAAAGCTGCAGCCAATGCAGCCAATGCCCGAGAAGCGGCAAAAGCGGAAGAACGCGCTCGACAGGCGAAAGCAGCTGCGAACGCTGCCAGAGCCGCAAACGAAAAAGCCGCCGCCAATCGAGAGGCGGAACGCGAACAGGAGTATCTGCGCCGCCTGGCTCGCGAAGCCGAGCTGAATCGCCTGGCTACCGAAGCAGCAAACCGCGCACGCCGAGCAGCGGAAACGGAAGCGGCAAACAGGGCACGTCAGGAAGAAATTCGTCGTGCGGCCAACCGGGCTGCAGCCAACCGGGCACGTCAGGAAGAAATTCGTCGGGAGGAAATTCGTCGTGCGGCCAATAATCGGGCTGCTGCAGCCAACCGGGCACGCCAGGAAGCCGAGAACCGGGCACGCCAGGAAGCCGAGAACCGGGCACGCCAGGAAGCCGAGAACCGGGCACGCCAGGAAGCCGAGAGACTCGCGGAAGAGAGACTTGCTCGCGAAGCCGCGCGCAAGCGTGAATTGGCCAAAAAGCGCAAGCGGAACGAGACGATCGATAACGATAACAAGCAAGAACGCCGGCGGACACGGGCGAATTCACAGAGGGACGCAGAGGCGGCCAAGGCTGCGGCGGCCAAGGCCGCGGCAAACGCTGCCAACAGGGCTGCACAGGCGGCCAAAAAGGCTGCTGCAAAGGCCAAGAATACAAAAGCTCCTCCTGGCGTCCAGACACGGCAGCAAAAGGTAAACGCCGAGAAGGCCAAGCCAGGCTGGAAACCTGTTGGAAGGACACATCTCTAGCGCGTTTTTTTCTCGCCATAGACAATGGGTCAAGCACCGTCAACCGGGAAATGCGGTGCGCCGCTCGGAGTCGATCCGAGGCTGTATGCCCTCACGAAAGTGCACGGCATCCCTAAAAAGGCAAAGTACATGAACATGTACCCCGGCTACTCGGTCGAAAAGGCGTGTGATGATATCAAATCGTGGCGCGCGACGGGGAAGCCAATTCACGCAGTCACCAAGTTCCATAAAGTGCTGCGGGGGAAATCACAAGACCCGAGAATGCACGTGCTCACAAAGGTGTACCGTCTCAGCCGGCGCGAAATCGACGAGGTTATGGGCGAAGGATTTTACACGGCCGATATGGCTCTGCAAGAGATTCATCACCAGGAGCAGCGAAAGGCCGGGGAGCGCCTTCCGCGATTCCGGTACAGCCCGAGCAGGAGCATGCGCTTTACCAACACCAAACACAATTTCGTATACAAACAAGGACGCCAGGGGTACACGACCGGGTACTCGTACAAGCACAATAACAAGGGCGGCGCCGGCGCTGCTCGTCAGGCCAACCCGAAAATCCACAAATCGAAGAAGAACGTCTACGCTGAGGCGTACAAGAAGGGCCACGAGAACGCATCCACGCGCCACGCGCTCGCCAGCCAACATTCGCCGGTGGGCACGTTCTTTACGAGCGGCCACGCGAGCGGCAGCGGCCACGCGAGCGGCAGCGGCCACGCGAGCGGCAGTCACATCGCGCCGCACTCGACACCACACGCGAGCGGCAGCGGCCACGCGAGCGGCAGTCACATTGCGCCGCACTCGACACCTTACGTAAGCGCCTCGGCCCTCGCCCGCGCCGCCGCCCTGGCCTACGGGACACCGCACGCGAGCGGCAGCGGGCGCAGCGGAACTTCTGGCACCTCTAATTCTAAGCACAGCGGTCACAGCGGTTCTTCTCAGCCCCCGACACCCAACCCTAGAATCAACTTTCAAAAGTATGCGAATGCACCGCCGGGGTCATCTGGATGGAGCACTGCGGGTGCAGCGAGCGTGCGCAGCGGCAGCGGTGGTAGCTCAGGCAGCGGCAGCGGCAGCGGGCGCAGCGGCAGCGGCAGCGGCAGCGGCAGCGGCAGCGGCAGCGGGCGCAGCGGCAGCGGGCGCAGCGGCAGCAAGCGCAGCGGAAGCGGGCGGAAACGGGCCCGGTCTGGCGGTGTACGTAAAGTGTCGAGCAAACGCTAACAACCTAAAACATGCTTTTTGCGATGACGTATATATAACGTAATCGCAAAAGATATTATTATTTGTGCCTTTCGATCGAGGCGATAAAGCGCTGGATGCCGCCGAGCGACCGCGTGCCTTTGTAGCTGTACAGACCGCCTTCCGAGGCGTGGTACAGCACCGAAGGGAATCCGCTGACCTTCCACGCCTTGACGCGAGGGTCGGAGTCGCCGTCGACCCAGTACACGCGCGTCGTGCGCAGCTTCGGCTCCATCGCCTTGAGTTCCGGCTTGAATTGCGTGCAAAAACCGCACCACTCGGTCCCGACGACGATCAGCGCCGCAGGACCCGGCCGCGCAGGATCAAACTCGGAAGGCAAGCTCCGAAACATCATATTAATTAAGAAAAAAAATCTGGGTCAACGTCAGGAAGTAAATTACAAATGTCGAATTACGCCGACAGGTTGCAGATCATTGCTTCCAACGTCACGATCGGCAATGCGGCCATGACGAGCACCCACACCTTTAATTCCGGCCCGACCACTCTGCAGATTCTCCGAAACGACGCAGACGGGCTTGCGGCAGACGTGGATTTGAGCATGCAAGGTAAAATAACGACCACTGAGGCCAATATCGAAACATTGCAGACCGATACCGCGACTATATCGAATACGTTCACGGTCTCCAGACCATCCGGCGCGTTGTTGCACGCGTACGACGACCAGGTCGATATCCGGGGCAACTTTGCGGTCGGAAACGTGCTGTCGGTCGAAGGCACGTATGCTGCAGTGCAAGGCGAGCTGCTCGTCGGCCGTGCGCTGGGGACTGCTCAGCCGTACATTACATTCAACTCCAACGCATTCTCGAATACGACGAGCATTAGCGGCGCGACGAGCATTAGCGGTGCTTTGGTCGTGTCAAACGGTGGAATCACGGCCATCGGCGCCGGACTGTCGAGCCTGAACGCTGGAAATATCGTCAGCGGCACGCTCAATAACGCCCGTCTCCCGGCCGCCATCAGCATCACAAGTATCGCGGCCGACGCTGCAGCAGTTTCGAATATGAACGCCTCGAATATCGCAAGCGGCACGCTCAATAACGCGCGCCTTCCGGCCGCCATCAGCGTTACGAGTATCGCGGCTGACGGCGCTGGCCTTTCCAACATGAACGCGTCAAATCTGACATCTGGACTCGTCGGCCTGGCTTACGGAGGGACGGGCGTTTCAGCCAGCGGGCGAACCGGGACGGGGAACGTCGTTATGAACGTGTCGCCGTTATTTCAGGGGACGCTCACGCTTGCAAACCTCGTCGGCGGAAACGCGCTCTTCACGTCAAACGTCGCGGCGGTGTATTATACCGGGAACGGCATCACGGCCAATGGAGCGGGGCTTTCGGGCCTCAACGCCTCGAACATCGCAAGCGGGGTACTCGATAACGCGCGCCTCCCCGCCTCGATCAGCGTGTCGAGTATCGCGGCCAACGGCGCCAGCCTCACGAGCATCAACGCCTCGAATGTATCTAGCGGCACGGTCGACAACGCGCGCCTCCCGGCCGCCATCAGCGTCGCGAGCATCGCGGCCGACGCTGCGGCAGTTTCGAATATCAACGCCTCGAATATTGCTAGCGGCACGATCAATAACGCGCGCCTCCCGGCCGCCATCAGCGTGACGAGCATTGCGGCCAACGGCGCCGGTCTCACGAGCATCAACGCTTCGAACATCGCAAGCGGCACGATCAACAACGCGCGCCTCCCGGCCGCCATCAGCGTGACGAGCATTGCGGCCAACGGCGCCGGTCTCACAAGCATCAACGCCTCGAACATCTCCAGCGGCACGCTCGACAACGCCCGCCTCCCGGCCGCCATCAGCGTCGCGAGCATCGCGGCCGACGCTGCGGCAGTTTCGAATATCAACGCTTCGAACATCGCAAGCGGCACGATCAACAACGCGCGCCTCCCAGCCGCGATCAGCGTCACGAGCATCGCGGCCGACGCTGCGGCAGTTTCGAATATCAACGCTTCGAACATCGCAAGCGGCACGATCAACAACGCGCGCCTCCCGGCCGCCATCAGCGTGTCGAGCATTGCGGCCAACGGCGCCGGTCTGACGAGCATCAACGCTTCAAATGTTTCCAGCGGCACGCTCGACAACGCCCGCCTCCCGGCCGCGATCAGCGTCACGAGCATCTCGGCCGACGCTGCTGCAGTTTCGAATATCAACGCTTCAAATGTTTCCAGCGGCACGCTCGACAACGCCCGCCTCCCGGCAGCCATCAGCGTCACGAGCATCTCGGCCAACGGCGCCGGTCTCACAAGCATCAACGCGAGCAACGTCTTCAGCGGCACGATCAATAACGCGCGCCTCCCGGCCGCGATCAGCGTCACGAGCATCGCGGCCGACGCTGCGGCAGTTTCGAATATCAACGCTTCGAATATTTCCAGCGGCACGCTCGACAACGCCCGCCTCCCGGCATCCATCAGCGTCACGAGCATCTCGGCCAACGGCGCCGGTCTCACAAGCATCAACGCTTCAAATATTTCCAGCGGCACGATCAATAACGCGCGCCTCCCGGCCGCCATTAGCGTCACGAGCATCTCGGCCAACGGCGCCGGCCTCACGAGCATCACTGCCTCGAATATTTCCAGCGGCACGCTCGACAACGCCCG
>Ga0209768_10000179_pt1 | contig 42000 bp, 36 predicted proteins | sample LauGreSBDMM110SD_3_FD_187564 | JGI IMG/M metagenome (GOLD analysis project Ga0209768, IMG submission 187564) | Freshwater lake microbial communities from Lake Michigan, USA - Sp13.BD.MM110.SD (SPAdes) (version 2) | ecosystem: Environmental > Aquatic > Freshwater > Lake | place: Lake Michigan... | reverse complement strand
GTGGCAATGAGGGGGTCGTTTTTAATGGCTGCTTCAACTTCCTTTGGATCTCTGTAAGTGCCAGGATCGACGGACACGTGACCCTTGAATCTGTAGGTCACGGCGTGAATGAAACGAGGACCACCTTTGGTGCGAATTTCGGCCGTCATTTTGGCCGCCGCTTCATGAACCGCCATCACATCGTTGCCATCGACTTGAACCGCTGGAATGCCAAACGATTTAGCCCTTGCAAATGCACCTTCTCCTGCACTCATTGTTTTGGTGGGCGTGGTGGCAGAAATTCGATTGTCTTCACAGATGAAAAGAACGGGGAGGCCATAAACCTGCGCCCAATTTAAACCCTCTAAAAAGGGTCCGCGGTTAGTGGCGCCATCGCCAAAAAAGCATGCGACCAAATAGGGTTTCTTTTGAATTTTCAAAGCGTGCGCGGCGCCTGTTGCGATGGGGATGCCCGCGGCGACCACACCATTGGCACCCAGCATGCCAACGGAGAAATCGGCGATGTGCATGGACCCGCCTTTGCCCTTGTTGTATCCCGTGGCGCGGCCAAACAATTCACACATCATTTTGGTGGGGTCGGCACCTTTTGCCAAGGTGTGGCCATGCCCGCGGTGGGTCGATGTCAGCATGTCTTCTTTGGTAAGTGCATGGCAGACGCCTGCGGCCACTGCCTCTTGTCCCGTGGACAGATGCAGTGGTCCGCGAACCAAAGCAGGCTTGGCAGAGGCTGCCAAGCCCCATGCTGCTACGCCCCCCTGGCTGGCAATCTCTGCAGCGTTTTCAAACTCGCGAATGCGAAACATTGACCGATACAAATCAGCCATTTTTTGGATGTCCATAGGAGTTTTTTCTTTCTAGTATTAAGCCAAAGCCACAATGGAAAGCCATGGTACATAAGCAATCACGATGAGACCTAAAATCAAAGCCAAGATGTAGGGCCAGATGGCGCCCATGACTTGATCGGGCGATTCGCCACCTATTCGACAAGCCAAGTAGAAGCCTACCCCGATGGGCGGCATCATCAAACCAATGTTCATGGCGGCCATAACTACCATGGAGTAATGAATGTCGTGAATGCCCAGTTTTTTGGCTATCGGGAACATGATGGGCGCCAACAGCAAAATGGCAGGCAAGCCTTCTAGCAAACAACCGAACAACAAGAAGACGGCCATGGTGACCGCCATGAAAGTCATCCAGCCCCCTGGTAAGCTTGTCATGATGTTGGAAAGCCCTTGAATCATGCCGCTCTGTGCAATAGACCATGCCATGGCTGACGCAGTGCCCAAGATGAGCAAAATGGCACCACTCAGTGCGGCGGTTTCAACGAGCATTGCGTAGATTTGCTTCAGTGAAATACCGCCATAGAGCACTTTGCCAATGATCATTGCATAGAGCACAGCAATGGTTGAAACTTCAGTGGCAGTGGCCACGCCACCACCCACCGCACTCCGAATGATGAAGGGCAATACCAAAGCAGGTGACGCCACCAATAAAAATTTACCGATCACTTTCATATTGGCTTTTTTGACATTGCTCATGTCTTCCAAGCGCGCCTTCCAGCGAGCCAGTGCTACCAGCATGAACAACAGCACCATGGCAATGACAAAGCCGCTTTGAAATAGACCCGCAATAGACACACCTGCTACTGAACCCAACACAATCATCACAATGCTGGGCGGAACTGTATCGGCCATGGCTGCACCCGTTGCCAGCAACGCAATCATTTCTTTGGGCTTGTGTCCTCTGCGTTTCATTTCAGGAAACAAGGCGGGTGCCACAGTGGCCATGTCGGAAACCTTGGAGCCCGAAATACCAGACACAATGAATAGAGAGCCGAGTAAAACATAGGACATGCCTGCACGGACATGACCCAAAAGGGAAGCTAAAAAATCGACAATGGCTTTGCCCATGCCTGTGATGTCCAAGATGCATCCTAGAAGCACAAAAATTGGAACCGAGATTAAAATCAAGCTTGACATGCCTTCGTCCATTCGGCCCACAATGACCATGAGCGGGGTTTGGGTCGAGAAGGCCAAATAGCTGAGTGCACCAATGCCAAAGCAAAATGCGATAGGTACACCAGCTAACAAGCAAATGACACCAAAAACTACCAAAAACAAAAAGAGATTGATGCTACCAAGCTGTTGAAGCTGTGGCGAAAAATGAGCGCAAGCTGCGGTGACGCCGCCGACAATAAGAACGGAGATGGCGATGTCAATGTACTTGGTGCTCTTCACTGCATACACGAGAACGATTGTCAGCATAGACAGCATGCCAAAGGCAATGGCGGCAACCCTATAGCCATTGGGTATGTCCATGGCAGGAGTTCGAATGAACATTTCATCTTTCACGTACTCAATGGCATGGGGCAGCATGCCAAGCAAGAAGGCAGAAATGGCCACGAGGCCAAAAGCCTGTACAAAGCCTTTTAGCCTGGGTGGCAGCATGTCTTGAAAAAGTGTGAGCCTCAGGTGCTCATTGCGGTGCATGGCAATGGCAGTGCCGATCATGGCAAACCAAAGAAAAGACAGGGACACCACCTCATCGATCCAGATGATGGGATAAGCAAATACGTAACGAGAAATAACCCCACCCAACAGCAATGTGAAAATAATCACCAACAACAGCGCTGCAACAGCTTCTAGAGGTTTCAGCCAAGAATTATTCATGTGAAAGGGGTTTTGTAAATCGTCAGTACTCATTGGGAGTGTTCCTGTTCTTGGAGCATTGCTTGAATGTCTTTTTTGGCCACTTTGCCATAGCCAGACTTTGGCAAGGCAGACCAAAATTGAATATGCCGTGGCCAGCGGTAGCGCGCTGTTTTACCATCTAAAAAAGTCAGAATGTCTTCCGCGGTTAATTCTTTTTGCGCATCGCGCTTTACGATAATGGCAACGCCAATCTCGCCCCATTTGGGATCGGGCATTCCCACAATGGCCACTTCTGCCACATTGGGGTGATTCAATATGACTTCTTCAACCTCTTTGGGATAAACGTTGGAACCCCCTGAAATGTACATGTCGGACTGACGGCCGGATATGAACAAGAAACCACGCTCGTCCAAATAGCCTAAATCGCCTGTGTGAAACCAGCCGCCCCTGAGGGCTTTTTGGGTGGCCTCCTCATTACCGTAATAGCCTGCGAACACAGCCGGGCCGCGGCAACAAATTTCTCCAATTTCGCCTTGTGCGGATGGGCTGAGATCTTCTTTTAGCACCGCTACTTGCATGCCCGTTCTGGGTCGACCGCAAGAGCCAATGTTGGCATTGGGGTTGGCATCATCTGCGCTGTGCATGTGTCTGGGCAATACCGTGATGCAACCGGTAACTTCTCCCAAACCAAAGTACTGGACCAACACATTGCCCAGTTTTTGCAGTGCGTATTTTTGATCTGCCCTGTACATGGGGGCGCCAGCGTAAATGACATATTTGAGCGAACTGTGATCGTAGCGGTCGACCGCTTCATCTTCCACCAACATTTTCACAATGGTGGGGACTGTGAACAAATTGGTCACGCGGTGTTTTTCCACCAACTGCCAAAAAACTTCGGGCACAAGTTTTTCGTTGGTCAACAAGATGGTAGGTGCACCACGCGCAACATTCAACAAGGCATGAATGCCTGCGCCATGCGACAAAGGCGCAACGGCAATAGAGCAGTCAAACTCGTTGGTTCCTGGAATGAGGTCGGCCAAATGGTTGGTCACAACAAAACTCATTTGTCCATGGGTCAGAATGGCCGCCTTGGGTTTACCGGTGGTACCCGATGTATAGAAATACCAAAGGGGATCGTCATAGCCGACCACAGTTTCCGCCGGCTCTTGGCCAAGATGGCGAGCCACCAAATCTTCGTAGCTGTGTTCTGCGTGTCTTGCGGGGCCAATTGCAATGACGTGTTGGAGCGTTGGCGCAGATTCTAATGCGGCATCAATGTGCTGAGAAAACACACTTTCGCAGATGATCACATTGGCGCGGCTAGATTGAGCCAGATAAGCGACCTCAGGTGGAGACAATCGGAAGTTGGTTGGCACCCATACACAGCCTAGTTGAAACGCCACCCAGCAACTCTCAAACATTTGGACATTGTTGCGTGACTGGGTGAGGATCTTGTCGCCTTTTTGAACGCCCAGTTGCTGTAGCGCCTGAGCCATGGCGTTAACTCGCAATTGCAATTGCTGCCAAGTCCATTCTTGTTCGCCTTGAATGAGGCCGATGCGCTGAGGAAACTGCTGGGCACTTTGGGTTAGCAGTTGCCTCAGGTTCATCACTTGCGCAGAATTCACGCCGTCTCCAAGATACTCAAGTAGTTGGCTACGGCAGCGCCGCCCATGTTGAAGACAGCACCTAAATTCGCATTTGGAACTTGCATCTTGCCTGCCGTTTCAGAGAGTTGCATGGCGGCCATCACATGCTGCGAAACACCCGTGGCCCCGATTGGATGCCCCTTTGATTTCAGACCCCCAGAGGGATTGACAGGAAGTTTGCCTTGCATGGTGGAGATGCCATCCAAAATGACCCTTGCACCTTGGCCGTATGGCGCCAGGCCCATGGCTTCGTATTCAAGCAACTCAGCAACTGTGAAGCAATCGTGTGTTTCTACAAATTTCAAATCTGTCAAATCAATGCGTGCATCTGCCAAGCCTTTTTTCCAGGCCAAAGCAGCACCTTCAAATTGGGTGGGATCACGCATGGACAGGGGTAAAAAGTCATTCACTTGTGTCCTTGAACGCCATTTGACGGCTGGCACCGTAGCGTTGCCATGGGTCTCAAGTGACAGCACCATGGCGGCCGCACCGTCAGATACCAAAGAGCAGTCTGAGCGCTTGAGTGGGCCGGCAACAAAGGGATTCTTTTCAGAAGTTTGTCTACAAAAATCAAAACCGAAGTCACGCTTCATGTGAGCATAGGGATTGTTCATGCCATTGACATGATTTTTAGCTGCAATACTGGCCAAGGCATCGGATTGATCGCCAAATCGCTCAAAGTAGTTGGAGGCAATATTGCCAAAGACACCCGCAAAACCACCAGGTGTGTCGCCTTCCACTTTGACGTATGAGCAGCGAAGCAGTACCTCACCTATTTGTGCGGAGGGTAGGGTGTTCATTTTCTCAAGGCCAATGACCAGTGCACGTTTGACGCGTCCACTTTGTAAGGCGTCAATGGCGGCCCAAATGGCGGCTGAACCTGTGGCGCATGCATTTTCCAGACGAACCGCAGGGACATGTCTGAACTCTGGAATGGCCACAGCCACCATGGCAGCGCTGAAATCTTGTCGAACAAAACCACCATTGAAGTGGCCCACAAAAATACCGTCAATGTCTTTCAGTTCTAGGCCTGCGCTGGCCACCGCTGGCAAGGCTGCATCTCTTATGAGTTGTTCCAAGTCCGTATTATCGAGTTTGCCAAATGGGGTGTGCCCCCAACCGATCATGTGCGGTGTGTTTGCTTTGACTAAGGTGTTCATGATTTGCGTTTTTTATCAAGAGTTTTTGAAGCTGAAGCAGCTGTGCGATTTTTGCGCAAGGTAGGCAAACCTACTCCCGAAGCATCAAAACCTCCATCAACTGCAATGGTTTGGCCGTTGATATAACTGGCTTCCGCACTGCACAGAAACACCACAGTGTTGGCTATTTCAGTGGTGCTGCCGTAACGGTTGAGGGGAATGGTATCGAAGTAGTCTTTGATGATGGCCGTGCTGTGAACCAGTTTCGCCATTTCTGTCAGTACAGGGCCCGGTGCGACACAGTTGACACGAATGCCGACGTCACCCAATTCAGCCGCCTGTTGTTTGGTGAGATGAACAATGGCACCTTTGCTGGTGCCATAAGCCACGCGCAAGGTGCTGGCACGGAGGCCCGATATGGATGCAATATTGACAACACTGCCACCACCATGTTTGAGCATGATGGGAGCACAAGCTTGGGTGCAAAGAAACGTTCCGTCCAAATTGGTGTCCATGATATGGCGCCAATCTTTCCAAGTTATTTCTAAGATAGGCTTGAATATGGCGACGCCTGCGTTGTTAACCAGTGAGTCGATGCGACCAAATTTTTTCTCAATTTTGGCAACAGCAGCAGCAACTTTCTGCGGCTTAGAGACGTCACAATGAATGGCAAGCAAGTTGTCATTCTTAAGTTGGGTTTCAGTTTTGGTGAGTGTTGGCTTGTCAATATCGAGAATGGCAACTCGATAATTTTTGCTCAAAAATTGCTGAGTAATTTCGAGCCCAATACCACGCGCCCCTCCCGTGATGACCACAACAGGTTGGGTGTTTTTTTCTTTTTTCATCGATTTAATTCCATGGCTGTGCGCTTCAAACAAACATACGCGAAAACTGATTAAAGCATGCTGAAAAATCGCCTTCCTAGGTAGTATCCATTAGTCAAAAGCTCATCAACCTTAGGCCCTCGGGGCATAAGTCTGGCTTGAATAATCAGGTTCGGTAAAGGCTAACTTAAGCTTGTCGTGTAGCAAGTTTAACTTTTAGCAGCCAACTCAGGCTCGTGGCCTTCAGGCAAAGGGTAATCGTCAACATTGAGAGACATGCAGACCAGGGTGTAGTAACTCATGGTTGCCATCAGATCAACAACACCGCGCTCACCAAAATGTTTGACCACCTGTTTAAAAGTTGAATCATCAACTTTTCGAGTTTGAATTAACTCTGTACAAAATTCAAACACGGCCATGACATCATCTGGCAGACTTTTGGGTATTGCCGTTTGATTTGAGATGGCTTGAACCAGGGCAACTGGGAGCCCTGCCTCTTCAGCAATTCGGCGGTGCGCCCACCATACAAATTGCGCAGTCCAATCGCGCGCGATTAACAAAATGGCCAACTCATTCAGTGCGAGTGGCAGGGAACAGTTAAACCGCGTATGAGCACCAAAAGCCTGAGCCAGTTGCCCAACTTCTGGACTTCGTAGCAAGACGTTGTAGGGGCCTTGCATATTGCCACGCTGCCCGCCTAGAACAGCACGTGTCATATGTTGCTGTTCAACCGACATGGTTTCCCACGAAAGGGGTTTAAATCGATTGCCTCTCAATACAATCGCAGGTGCATCATCAGTGGCAGTTGGCTTATTGAGAGACGAATTGGACATGAGTCAATTAAACAGGCTTGTCTCCTTGCAACGTGATACGGTGCAAGACTCGGCGAAAACCGTGATAGTCGTTGATAGGATTGTGCTGTGCGCATCGGTTGTCCCAAAACGCTAGGGCGTCTGGCTCCCAAGCCCAGCGGCATGTGAATTCAGGTTTGACTTGATGCTCAAACAAAAAAGACAGCAGTGAAGCGCTTTCTTTGTCTGTTAAGCCTTCAATGCCAGTGGTGTGGGCAATGTTGATAAACAAAGCTTTGCGGCCTGTTTCTGGATGCGTTCGAACCACAGGGTGGGAGCTGCTGAAACCTTTAGGTAAAGATTCATTGCCATCAGACTTGATGCGATCTTCCCTTGTTTTGGAAACATCGGCTTTGGCAGAGGAATTGATGCCATGCAAGCCTTCCAACAAACGTTGCATGGTGTCGGACAAGGACTCGTAAGCGGCATATTGGCAAGCAAACAATGTGTCACCGCCGTAAGGGGGAATCTCTTTGGAAAGCAACATCGATCCCATGGGTGGCTTTTCTAAATAAGTGGTGTCAGAGTGCCACACTCCACCAAAGTTAACTTTTTCGTGCTCTAACTTTTTAACTTCAATGATTTGAGGAAAATCGTCGAAGCCTTTGACAAAAGGATACTGAATAGGCTCTCCCATGGCTATCGCAAAGTTCATGAACTGTTGCGAAGTGAGCGGTTGATGCCGCAAAAAAATGACACTATTTTTTAAAAAAACTTCTCGAATTTCTTTGGTTAAATCGGAGGATGGCGATTGCGTTAAATCTAGCCCAATAATTTCAGCGCCCAGGGCGCCTGCGATTCTTTTTATTTTCATATCAAATAAATTTGAACTCAATTAATCAGCTGTTGCACCAGAACTTTTAACAACGGCCGCCCAAGTTTTGATATCAGCGTTGAGGATGGCTTGAAATTCTTGCGGTGTGGTCTCAAAGGGCTCTGCACCGACTGCAGCAAATCTATCCTGAACATCCTTGTCTTCCATCACCTTTTTAATGTCTGCGTTGATCTGCCTGGCTATGCTGGCAGGCGTTCCCTTGGAGGCAAACAAGCCAAACCAAGGGTTGATCACAAAGCCAGGGAATCCAGATTCAGCAATGGTCGGAATGTCTTTGAACGCAGCTGAGCGCTTTGAGCCTGTGACACTTAAGCCCTTGACCGTACCTGCTCGTATGTGTTGAGCTACCGAGGGCAAGCTGGTAAACACGACTTGAATTTGTCCTGAAATTAAATCTGTCAAGGCTGGAGCCGCCCCCTTGTATGGGATGTGCTGCATTTTGGCGCCACTGGCAGTGTTGAACATTTCTCCTAATAAATGGTTAACGGACCCGTTGCCTGCTGAACCAAATGCCACTGGCTTTTGTCCTGCATAGGTGGCCAAGGCTTTCATATTGGCAACAGGGACGGAAGCATTTACCGCCGCTACAAAGGGTACATTGGCCAAAGTGGCTACGGCCACAAAATCAGCTTCTGGATCAAACGGTAACTTGCTGTAGATGCTTGGATTGATAGCGTGAGAGCCTACATAAGACATTAGCAAAGTGTGGCCATCACCCGGGGCCTTTGCAACCGCGTCCATGCCAATATTGCCTCCTGCACCGGGTCGGTTTTCAATCACAACGGGTTGACCCCATTTTTCAGAAAGCTTTTGGCCGACAATGCGCGCCAATGCGTCAGATGCCCCACCTGGCGTTTGGGGCACGATGATGCGAACGGGCTTGTTGGGAAAATTGGATGCAACCGATTGGGCAAAAGCGGATCCAATCAAATTAGCAGTTATCAAAAAACCAACAATCCATTTTGGTAGGGAAAGCCGATGTGCCGATTGAGTCTGTTTCATGAGAAGTTCCTGACCTGATGCTTTGGTATTTGTCACAAATTATGCACTTTAATGTGCCAAGGGGAGTCCGATCGATATTGATTGGAAAGGATTGTTTAGGTGTCTTTTTGCAAAATGCAGAACAGACCAGATATAGCTTTTCCATGATCGTGACGCAATAGATCCCTTTCCGCTCGAAGAATTTGAAACCCATGGTCTGAGGCCAAGCGCTGAATATATGCCAGCGAGTGCGCGTATCGCAGGCTAGGGCGCAACACATACTCCTCTGGACCTTCCGTCCATTCCTCTAAGCTGAAAGCCAAGCCGCCGCCAGCACGCAGCACCCGAGTTGCAAGTTGGAACGCACGCTCCAATGCGCCCACGTAGATGAATACGTCGGCACTGACGATCAGATCGTACCGATCACCCGCAAGGTAGGCCTGTTCCATGGCGTCGTGAATATCGGCCTGCCAGACCCTGCTGTAATGCCCACTTTCTAGAGCTCTACTCACCATGCCGGGTGAGAGATCAACGCCGTCGACACGCAGGGAATTGCCTTTTAGGCACTGACCCACTAAGCCCGTACCACAGCCAAGATCAAGCACATTGGGCCAAGGGTTAGAAAGACAGTCCATGGCTGCCTTGACCAAGATGTCAGGCGCACGGTAGTCCAGTTGTGACAAGTGGCTGGAAAAATCGTCAGCGTAGCGGTCAAATAAATTAGCCACATAGCCCGCTGGTGGCGCGGGTGGCACTTGGGCCCAGCCGATCTCGGCATGTAGCACAGCGTCCAGCATGTAGCGAGTGAAATCATCACCTCCGCCATGTTGGTGCAACAGCTTCAGACATTGTGCCGATTCATTCCATCTGCCCAACTCCCGCAAAACCGAGGCCTTGTGCCTTAAAGCGATTAGCGTCTGTGGCTGTAAGTCAAGCGCTCGATCCAGCGCCTCCAAAGCCATTGGAAATTGACCCGTTTCAGCATAAGCGGCGCCTAAATGAACCCACGTTTCAATGGCTTCGGGCTCGTGCTCGGCAGATCTAAGCAAAAGGTCAATGGCTTGGGTCGTGTGACCTAATGCTGCTTTAACAACCCCCAGGTTCATTAGCACCGATGGGCGATCGGGGGCTAGTTCGAGTGCCTTAGCAAAGCACGTTTCGGCTTGAGTCAGTTGGCCCGACTCGTATGCTTGGATGCCTTGCTCGAAAAGAGCGCGAGCTTGATGGTGTTGTGTTGTCAAGTTCAATCAAACTCTTTGACTTGAGACAATGAACCGCTCATTTCTGACCACTTTGCATATGAGCCATTTAGAAAGTTCTTAGCACGGGGAGCTTGGTGATTAAGCAATACTTCTATGCCTGCGCGCGCACTGTCTATCAGTGGAAGAGGGCAAATAGGCTGAAGTTTTTCGGCATATCCTGCCAAACCTGCGCCTCCCAAAATAATGACGCGAACGCCATCTTTGGCGGCTCGACGACATGCTTCTCCAAGGCATTGAATGGCCATTTCTGGGTTAGCTTGTAGTTCTGAGCCACTGGGAGTGACTGTTTCAATGTGACGCAAATGCTCGCCAAATCCAAGATTGCTTGCTAATCTTTGGATCATTGGCTTCCAACGTTCGCCACCGGTTACGACAGCAAAGGGACCTATTTGTGCAGCTTGAATAAAAGAGGCCTCAGCAAGCCCCGTCACGGGCGCCGCCGACATCTCACGCAGAGCAAATAAGGCGGGGTCGCCAAAGCAAGCAATTAAAACGCCTGCTAAGGGCTCAGGGTTCACCAAGGTTTGGCTGGCCCATGCTTCTAAACAAGCATGTGAAGCCACCGCGTAACTGGCCTCGCATGCAATGTAATTTGCACCAAAGCTTGCGGTTGTAAACAAAAAATTGAAATCCGTTGGCATTGAGGGCATCAGAACGTTTTGCAATCGTTCGGTAGTTAATGCGTTGGTGTTGGGATTGATAATTAAATAGTTCTTCATTTGTTAAGGCGACCTATTTGGAAGTATGAATTTTTTGTGCGCGCCATGAACCAATAGAGTGCAACAAGCACTATTTTGGTGAGCCATTCAATTAAATGAACCATCGCGTTGTTTTGTTGGCAGCAACTTTTAGTCAGGAAAAAAACCGTTACAGGGGACGAACTTTTCTAACTCATTCAGTTTAAATATAAACCCTAGGCATATAAATTGCGAGCTAATGTTTTAGGTATTTACTCGGTAATTGCGCTTGTAATTCTTTGATATGCTAAATACTGATTGCTTCTCATTTTTAATCACCATCTTTGGAGTTTGTATGAAAAGGTTCAGCCTACCCATTTTTAGTTCCTCTGCACCTTCGGCCATCACCTTGGCCATCGGCGTAGGTTTGAGCGCCATGACCTTGGCCGTGCAGGCGCAAGAAAAAGTGTTGCGCATTGCCATGACCGCCGCCGATATTCCCCGCACTTTGGGTCAGCCCGACCAAGGTTTTGAGGGCAATCGTTTTACCGGCATCCCAATGTATGACGCCCTGACGCAATGGGACTTGTCCAAGAGCAACGCCCCCAGCGTCCTGATTCCCGGCTTAGCCAATTCTTGGGCGGTGAGTGCCAGCGACAAAACGAAGTGGGTCTTTAAACTGCGCCCAGGTGTGAAGTTTCACGATGGCTCAGCCGTCAACGCCGATGCGATTGTTTGGAACGTGCAAAAGGTTTTGGACAAAGACGCCGTGCACTTTGATGCCAGCCAGGTTGGTGTTACTGCTTCGCGCATGCCCACCTTGCGCAGCGCCCGCAAGATTGACGATCTAACAGTAGAACTTACCACCAGCGAACCCGATGCTTTTTTGCCTTTGAACCTGACCAATTTGTTCATTGCCTCGCCTGCACATTGGAAGAAAAAATTTGATGCTGCCGCAGGAGCTTCTCCTGCAGACAAGTCCAAAGCTGCTTGGACGGCGTTTGCAGCAGACGCATCAGGCTCTGGCCCATTCAAGATGGCTCGCTTTGTGCCGCGTGAGCGCTTGGAAGTGGTGGCCAACAAAACGTATTGGGATCCTAAGCGCGTGCCAAAGCTTGACCGCGTGGTCATGCTGCCGATGCCTGAGGCCAATGCTCGCACCGCCGCTTTGCTAGGTGGCCAGGTAGATTGGATTGAGGCTCCAGCGCCAGACGCGATGGCTCAAATTACCCAGCGTGGCTTCAAGATTGAAAGCAATGCTCAGCCCCATGTATGGCCTTGGCAGTTGTCGTTTGCCGATGGCTCTCCCTGGTTAGACAAAAGGGTGCGTCAAGCGGCCAACCTGTGTGTCGACCGCGAAGGCATCAAAACCTTGTTGGGCGGGATGATGGCTGTGCCTAAGGGTACTGTGCCCCCAGGTCACCCTTGGTGGGGCAACCCCAAGTTCGACATCAAGTACGATGTGAACGCAGGCAAAACTTTGATGTCCCAAGCAGGCCACAGCGCAGCCAAGCCGCTCAAGGTCAAGGTGCAAATTTCTGCATCGGGCTCAGGCCAAATGCAGCCCTTGCCCATGAACGAGTTTGTGCAGCAGTCGCTCAAACAGTGCTTCTTTGACGTTGAATTCGATGTGATCGAGTGGAACACCTTGTTCACCAACTGGCGCAAGGGTGCAAAGGACCCATCTGCCAATGGTGCCAATGCCATCAATGTGAGCTACGCCGCCATGGACCCCTTCTTTGGCATGGTACGTTTCACCAGCACAGGCACCTTTCCGCCAGTGTCAAACAATTGGGGCTATTTTGGTAACCCTGAATTTGACAAGCTCATTGCCGATGCGCGCACCCAGTTTGATGATAAAAAGCGCGACGAAGCTTTGTCCAAGCTGCATGCACGTATTGTGGAAGAGGCCCCCTTCGTGTGGATCGCACACGATGTCGGCCCACGCGCTATTAGCACCAAGGTTAAAGGCCTCGTTCAGGCACGCAGCTGGTTTGTCGATTTAGCCCCTATTTCGATGGATTGATACACAGGCCAGCCGGTGTGGGTGTTCTTACCACGCCGGCTTTTGTTTAATCGCTTAAGGGCCTTAATGGTGCCTTGAGTCTTGCCCAACTTGGAGCAATGGGATGCTTGTTTTTTTGTGGCGACGCCTGCTCTACACGTTGCCAATCATGCTGGGTGTGGCCTTGGTGTGTTTTGCACTGGTGCACCTAGCGCCGGGCGACCCCTTGGTGTCCATCCTGCCCCCTGACGCTTCGGCTGAGTTGCAGGCTAAGTTAAAAGAACTCTACGGTTTTAACCGCTCTTACCCCGAGCAGTTTGTGAGTTGGGTGTGGCGTGCCTTGCAGGGCGATTTGGGCACTTCAATCGCCAGCAACCGGCCGGTCTTCAGCGAGGTGATGATGGCCGTGGGCAACACCTTGCGCTTGGCCATGGTAGCCACCTTGATTGGCTTTTTGTTCGGTTGCCTTTTTGGCTTTGTGGCCGGTTACTTTCAAAATTCTTGGCTCGATAAATTGGCCTCACTGACTTCGGTGCTGGGGGTTAGCGTTCCCCACTACTGGCTGGGCATGGTGCTGGTCATTGTATTTTCATCGATCTTGATGTGGTTGCCCCCTGGTGGAGCGGGTCCTGGGGGCTCGGGCGATTGGGCCTGGGACTGGGAGCATTTCAAGCACATGCTCCTACCTGCCATTACCATGAGCGTGATTCCCATGGGCATTATTTCGCGTACGTTGCGCGCCTTGGTGGGTGATATCTTGGCCCAAGAGTTCATTGTGGGTTTGCGCGCTAAAGGCCTGACTGATTTCGGCATTTTCTTGCACGTTGTCAAAAACGCTGCTCCTACCGCTTTAGCGGTGATGGGCTTGCAGCTGGGCTATTTACTAGGCGGATCGATTTTGATAGAGACCGTCTTTTCTTGGCCGGGCACTGGCTTTTTATTGAACTCGGCCATTTTTCAGCGCGATCTGCCTTTGTTGCAAGGCACTATTCTGGTACTGGCCATGTTTTTTGTCTTCTTGAACTTGATCGTTGATGTTGTTCAAACCCTGTTAGACCCGCGCATTTCGCGCAGCTGAAATCCAGTTCCAAATCAAGATGCACATCACAGTTGACCCCCAAAAGTTGCCCGAGCTCGCCATGCAGAAATCGGCGGGTTATTGGCAAACTGTTGGCCGGCGTTTCATGCAACAAAAAGTTGCCGTAGCTGCAGCCTTGGTGGTCTTGGTGTTGCTGGTGCTGGCTGTTTTTGGGCCGTGGTTGGCGCCCATGGATCCGTATCAGTCGTCCATACTCAAGAGGCTTAAACCGATTGGTTTTCCGGGCCATCTCTTGGGCACAGATGAGTTGGGGCGAGATATGCTAAGCCGCTTGATCGTGGGTACCCGCTTGTCTTTGTTCATTGGAATAACCCCAGTGATTTGCGCTTTTGTCATCGGCTCTGTCATTGGCATCACCGCGGGTTACGCCGGTGGTTGGGTCAACACCAGCATGATGCGCACCATCGATGTGTTTTATGCGTTTCCCTCAGTTCTACTGGCCATCGCTTTGTCAGGCGCCTTAGGGGCAGGCATCACCAATTCGCTGATTTCTTTGACCATTGTGTTCATTCCGCCAATTGCCCGTGTGGCCGAGAGCGTGACCACTCAAATACGCGGGCGAGATTTTGTTGATGCCGCCCGCGCCTCAGGGGCGGGAGCCTTCACCATCGTTCGAGTGCACGTGTTGGGCAATGTGCTTGGGCCAGTGTTTGTGTACGCCACAAGTTTGATCGCAGTGGCCATGATTTTGGCCTCTGGCCTGAGTTTTTTGGGCCTTGGTGTTAAGCCGCCCGAGCCCGAGTGGGGCCTCATGTTAAACACCTTGCGCACCGCAATTTACACACAGCCGTGGATTGCGGCTTTGCCTGGGGCGATGATTTTCATCACCTCGATTGCTTTCAATTTGTTAGCCGACGGTTTGCGTTCGGCCATGGAGATCAAACAGTGAGCGTGCCATGCCCTTAACCCCTTTAGACTTGGGCGGCCCAGCTCAACCCATGCTCAGTGTGCGTGGCTTGGTCAAACACTTCCCGCTAAAAAAAGACGTTTTCGGCAAGGGCGGTGGTGTCGTGCGTGCCGTCGATGGCGTAGATTTTGAGGTCCTCAAAGGCGAGACCTTGGGCGTCGTGGGCGAGTCCGGTTGCGGAAAATCCACCACGGCGCGCTTGCTCATGCAATTGATCATTCAAGACCAAGGTGAGCTGATTTTTGATGGCCAGACCGTGGGTGGCTCGGCCTTGCCCTTGAAGGCCTACCGGCGGCAAACTCAAATGGTGTTCCAAGACAGCTATGCCTCTTTGAATCCGCGCCTGACCATTGAAGACTCGATTGCTTTTGCACCCATGGTGCATGGTGTGCCCCAGAGCGAGGCGGTGGCGCGCGCGCGCGACTTGCTGGGCCGTGTGGGCTTGGCGCCCGAGCGTTTTGCCGAGCGCTATCCACACGAGCTCTCGGGCGGGCAACGCCAGCGAGTGAACATTGCACGCGCTTTGGCCTTGCAGTCGCGCTTGATCATCTTGGATGAAGCGGTGTCGGCTTTAGACAAGTCGGTTGAAGCCCAGGTGCTTAATTTATTGTTAGATTTGAAAGAGGACTTTGGCCTGACCTATGTGTTCATCAGCCACGATTTGAATGTGGTGCGTTACATGAGCGATCGGGTGTTGGTGATGTACTTGGGCCAAGTCGTAGAGATTGGCAACAGCGAAACCTTGTTCAACAATCCGGCACACCCTTATACCCAAGCTTTGTTGTCATCGATCCCTACCTTGGACCCCGATCGGCGCACCGAAAAGCCGCCCTTGGCCGGTGACCCGCCCAACCCCATCAATCCGCCCACAGGCTGCCGCTTTCACCCACGCTGTGTCCATGCCCAAGATATTTGTAGCCAAAAAATGCCGGTCCTGGCCCACACCGCTCATGGTCAGCAGGTAGCGTGCTGGATGCATGTGGCGGGCAGCGCCCATGGCCTTGCACCGGCTCACCCCTTGGGCTCAGCCACTCAGGAGGTGGCATGATATCTACTACCCCAACCCACGATTGTTTTGTGGAGGTCAAACAACTGCATGTGACCTTTACAGGGGGTAAAAAACCCGTGCAAGCAGTTAGCGGTGTGGATCTGCGTGTTCAGCGCGGCGAGGTGGTGGCCTTGATTGGCGAGTCGGGTTCTGGCAAAAGCGTCACCTTGCGCAGCCTGCTTGGTTTGCACGCTGCAAAAACCACCCACATCACCGGGGACATTCGCGTCGGCGACCAACAAGTGTTGCAGCTCTCGCCAAGAGAACTTAGCAGCTTCCGTGGGCGAGTGGCATCGATGATTTTTCAAGAGCCCTTGCTGGCCCTAGACCCTGTTTACAACTTGGGCCAACAAATCACCGAAACCATTCGCCGCCATGAAAACGTTAGCATTCAAGAGGCCCACCAACGCGCCTTGGCGCTGTTTGAGCGGGTGCGCATCCCAAGCCCCGAGCGGCGCCTACAAGCTTATCCGCATGAAATGTCTGGTGGTATGCGGCAGCGCGCAATGATTGCGTTAGCCTTAGCCTGCAAGCCCCAATTGTTGCTGGCCGATGAGCCCACCACAGCGCTTGACGCCACCGTACAAATTCAAATTTTGCTGTTGCTTCGCGAGTTACAAAAAGACCTAGGGCTAGCGGTGGTGTTTGTCACTCACGATATCGGTGCCGCCGTCGAAGTGGCTGATCGCATTGCGGTGATGTATGCCGGCCGCATTGTGGAAGAGGGGCCGGCGCGCACCTTGCTGCGCCAACCTCGCCACCCCTATACCCGGGCTTTGTTGCAAAGCCGCGCAGACGGGGCCTTGGCCAAGGGACAGCGGCTGGAGACCATTGCAGGTGCCCCGCCCGATTTGGCAGCGTTACCAAATGGTTGTGCCTTTGCGACTCGCTGCAAATTGGCACAGCCACAGTGTGAATTAAAGCAACCCGATGTGAGTTGGTTGGAAGACAACCACAGCGTGCGCTGTTTGCGTGCCTTAGAGCCCCAGACTGTTTGATTTTTTCTTCAGCCTCTCCACCATGAACCACCATACAGACGCCTTGTGGGACACCGCCCACGCCTTCATGCCTTACCCCAAAGTTCCCGTTCCAAACGCACCCACCGGGCCGTTGGCGGGTTTGAGTTTTGGAGTGAAAGATCTCTACCACGTTCAAGGCTACCCCACCAGTGGCGGCCAGCCTTTCATGCTGGCGCTGTCAGGCATCCAAGAGCGTACCGCTCCCGTGGTGCAAAGCCTGCTCAACGCAGGTGCTAGATTTGTGGGCAAAACCATTACCGATGAACTGGCGTTTTCTATGAGCGGACAAAACGCCCATTTTGGCTCGCCCATCAATGGCGCCGACCCCCTGCGCATTAGCGGAGGCTCGTCTTCGGGCTCGGCTTCTGCTGTGTCAAACCGCATGTGCGACTTTGCACTGGGTTCGGACACGGGTGGTTCGGTGCGCGCCCCGGCCAACCATTGCGGTTTGGTGGGTATCCGTCCTAGCCACGGCCGCATTAGCTTGGAAGACACATTGGCCTTGTCGCCCAGTTTGGACACCTGTGGTTGGTTTACCCGCGACGTGCCCACATTTGCCAGGGTGGCAGATGTGCTTTTAGGTGAAGATACCCAAGCTTTGCCCGACAGCGTGCGCTTGCTGGTCCCCAACGATATTTGGGGCTTGGCCGCACCTGCAGCGGTCAAGGCATTGAAGCCGGTGCGCGGGCAAATTGAAGAGTGTCTTGGCAAAGCCCGCACGCTTAACGTTGTGCTTGATGACTTTGACAGCATGTTCTGGCACTTTCGCGCCATTCAAGGGCGTGAGGCCTGGGATGTGGATGGGGCTTTCATTCAGCGCTTTTCGCCTGTACTAGGGCCAGGTGTGGCCGAGCGGTTTCAGTGGGCGTCTGAACTTAGCGACGCCACCGTGGCTTCGGCCCATGAATTTCGCCAACGCTGGCGCGCGCACATTGGCCGAATATTGGGAACCGATGGCGTGCTGCTCATGCCCACCATGCCCGATGTGGCGCCGCTGATCTCTGCTTCGGAAGCCGATCTGGATGCTTACCGTAACCGCGCCACGCGCATGCTTTGCGGTGCAGGTTTAGCGGGCTTGCCGCAGTTGAGTTTGCCCTTGGCCCAACGACAAGGCGCGCCCTTAGGCATCTCATTGGTCGGGCCGGTGGGCAGTGACCGCAGCCTGGTTCGCTTGGCCGAACGCATCCACTCGGCATTGGGTTAAGCCGGATGGGGCTGAGTCAGTCCGCAGGCCAGGTCGGGTGCACGGCTTGGAGCAAGGTGAAGACCTCGCAATCATCTTGCGGCCCTTGGCGTTCAATCACCAAAAACGAGCTGGCTTCTAAGGCCATCAAGGGGTGGTGCCAAACACCTTTGTGCAAGGTAAACCCTTGTTGACCGCTCACTTCAAAACACGCCAAGGTGTTCAAGTCGGGGGTTGCATCGCCTGTTGCCACCCAAAGCCGGCAGCGCGCGCCCAACAAAGGCAAAAAACTTTGACTGCCCCAGTTGTGGCGCTCGAGCATTTGGCACGCCGTGCGCGGGCTTTGTGCTTGGGCATGAAACACGGCCAAAACTGCTTGGCCGTTAGCGCCATGCAGGTCCAAATCAGCAGGCAAGTCCAAGCGCGAACTGGTGCCTCGGTTGATGGCCCGCTGACCTGCAGCATCGAGTTGCAACACTTGGCCATAAGGCGCAAAGGCCTCTGCTGTAAGGCTTTGAGGGCGCACGGTGGCCGAGTGGGTAAGTCCTGCGTGCGCGGGTTGGGGCGGTTTTTGCATAGCAGATATCATGGCACAAGCCACCATCCGTTGCAGGCAACAACATGCATGACTCATCGACATTTGCAAAGAACTGTTCTATGAAACTTGACTCACCCCCCTTACCTGATTTGCGTATCAATGCCCAGCGTCTTTGGCAGGCTTTGATCGACTTGGCCCAGATTGGCGCCACCGCCAAAGGCGGGGTGTGCCGGTTGGCTCTGAGTGACTTAGACCGCCAGGGCCGCGATTTGGTAACCCAATGGGGTCGCGAAGCGGGCTTGACGGTGACCTTGGACCAAATTGGCAATGTGTTCATGCGCCGGCCTGGGCGCAACCCTGATTTGCCCCCCATCATGACGGGCAGCCACATTGACACACAACCTACCGGCGGTAAGTTCGATGGCAATTACGGCGTTTTGGCTGGCTTGGAAGTGGTGCGCTGTCTCAACGACCATGGTATTGAAACCGAAGCGCCCATCGAGGTGGCTTTTTGGACCAACGAAGAAGGCTCGCGTTTTGTGCCGGTGATGATGGGATCGGGTGTGTTTGCCGGTGCTTTCTCTTTGGAGCATGCTTACCAAGCCCGCGACCAAGATGGCAAATCTGTGCGCGAAGAACTCGAGCGCATTGGCTACTTGGGCACCGAGGTGCCGGGGCAACACCCGATAGGCGCTTATTTTGAAACCCACATTGAGCAAGGCCCTGTGCTTGAAGATGCAGGGGTCACAATTGGTGTGGTCACCGGGGTGTTGGGCATCCGCTGGTTTGATTGCACGGTCATGGGCATGGAGGCTCACGCCGGGCCAACCCCCATGCCTTTGCGACGCGACGCCCTGCAAGTGGCCACTACCTTGATGCAATCCGTGGTCGCTGTAGCACAGCAGTACGCACCAGAGGGGCGCGGCACCGTGGGCATGGTGCAAGTCCACCCCAACAGCCGCAACGTCATCCCCGGACGGGTTAAGTTCAGCATCGACCTGCGCCACCCTACCGATGCGGGCGTGGACGCTATGGCCGATAAGGTCAAGGCCTTAGCGCAGCGCTTACAAGCAGAAACCGGCCAAAGCATCCAGATTGAATTGGTCTCTAGCTACCCGGCCCAGGCCTTCCATGCCGAATGCGCACAAGCCGTCACCGAAGCTGCACAGCACCTGGGTCACAGCCACATGCAGGTGGTGTCAGGTGCGGGCCACGATGCGGTGTACACCGCCCGCTTGGCCCCCAGCGGAATGATTTTTATCCCTTGCAAAGATGGCATCAGTCACAACGAGATCGAAGACGCCAAGCCAGAGCACATCGCCGCTGGCTGTAATGTTTTGTTGCATGCCATGTTGGCCAAGGCGGGGGTTGTGCGCAACAATTTAAATATGTCTTGAGCCAAAAAAGTCTAATGTGACTGCAGGGTTTTGATGGCCATCTTGATAAAAAGTTAACCATCTTATTTCAAAGGAATAGCCATGATTCGTACATTGAGTGCTGTGGGCGGCATGCATGTGGCCCCGCACCATTTGGCTGCGCAGGCGGGTCGAGATGTTTTGCGCGAAGGGGGCAATGCCATTGAAGCCATGGTGGCCGCGGCTGCCGCTATTGCGGTGGTGTATCCACACATGAACGCCATTGGAGGTGACGGTTTCTGGCTGATTCACGAACCAGGAAAACCGCCTGTCGCGATTGATGCTTGCGGCAGTGCTGCTGGCTTGGCCACTCGCGACTTTTATGCGGGCGATTCGGTGATTCCACCGCGTGGCCCCAAGGCTGCACTGACCGTGGCCGGCACCATAGGCGGCTGGGCCAAGGCGCTGGAAGTTGCTGCACCCTGGGGCCAAGCGCTCCCACTTTCACGACTGCTGTCGGACGCAATTCACCACGCTGAGAAGGGCGTACCCGTGACGGCCGGGCAGAGCGAATTGACAGCGCAAAAGCTACCGGGTTTGAAGGACGTGCCTGGATTTGCCGATGCTTTTTTGGTGAATGGGGCGCCGCCACCGGCAGGCTACTTACTGCGCCAACCTGCGTTGGCCAATACATTGAGAACCTTGGTCGAGCACGGGCTTGATGATTTTTACCGGGGTAGCATTGCCGAGCGCATGGCCCGTGAACTGCAAAGTCTGGGAAGTCCTCTGCGCCAGTCTGACTTTGCTGCTTATGCGGCCCAATTGGTGCAGCCTCTGGCGGTGCGCCTGGCCGATGCCACGGTTTACAACTTGCCGCCCCCAACGCAAGGTTTGGCCGCGCTCATGATTTTGGGCTTGTTTGACCGCCTTGGCGTGAAGGAGGGCGAGAGCTTTGCTCACCTGCACGGCTTGGTCGAGGCGACCAAGCGAGCCTTTCGGGTGCGCGAGCGCGTGGTCACCGATCCGCGTCGTTTACCAGCCGATCCTCAAAGCTTTCTAACGGCAGGTTCGTTAGATGCGTTAGCCGCCGAGATCGACCCAACGCGGGCGCTGCCTTGGCCAGATCCTGCTGCTGCTGGGGACACCATCTGGATGGGCGCAGTTGATGCGCAAGGTCGCGCTGTTAGCTTCATTCAAAGTGTTTATTGGGAGTTCGGTTCAGGTGTGGTGCTGCGCGACACCGGTGTGACCTTGCAGAACCGGGGGAGCAGTTTTTCACTGGACCCGCGCGCACTCAATGTGCTCGAGCCTGGGCGCAAACCCTTTCACACGCTCAATCCGTCCTTGGCGCATTTCGACGATGGCCGTGTCATGCCCTATGGCACGATGGGTGGTGAGGGTCAGCCGCAAACGCAGGCCGCAGTGTTCACGCGTTATGCGCGATTTGGACAGACGTTGCAACAGGCCATCACTGCGCCGCGCTGGCTGCTGGGCCGCACTTGGGGCGACGTCAGCACCTCCCTCAAACTTGAGAGCCGCTTTGACCCAACCTTGATTCAAGCGTTAAAGGATGCAGGCCATCAGGTGGAGTTGCTACCGGAAGCCTATAGCGACACCATGGGTCACGCGGGCGCCTTGGTGCGTCATTCGGACGGTCTGATTGAGGGTGCGGCAGACCCGCGCAGCGACGGATTGGTGGCTGGCGTTTGAGCTTTCAGAGGCGGCATTTTGCGTGGCTTAAAGGCTTTCTCAACTTGAGTCGGTACATTTAAACAAAGTGAGGTTTTGAATGGATATCAATTTGCCAGATGTGGTTGCGGAAGTGAGCGCTGTTTTTGAACAATACGAGCAAGCCTTGGTGAACAATGAAGTGGAGGTGCTGGATGCGTTGTTTCACAACAGTCCTCACACCTTGCGTTATGGCGCAACCGAAAACTTGTACGGCTACGAAGCCATTCGGGCCTTTAGGGCGAGCAGGCCTTCTAAAGGTTTGGCGCGTGAGCGCATGAACATCGTTATCACCACTTATGGTCGCGACTTTGCCACAGCCAACACAGAGTTTTATCGGGTGGGAAATGAGCGTACCGGGCGTCAAAGCCAAACCTGGGTGCGCACTGCAGAGGGCTGGCGCGTGGTTGCCGCGCACGTCAGTTTGATGGCATAAGTGAAACGTTGGTAATCCCCCAATTCACTAGACATTCAGTAAGCTATTCCACACCATGAGTGGCCATCAGAATTCTCATTCGGTGAACAGCCAATTCAGGATGTTCAAGAAGATTGGCCTCATCGGCCAATCGGAATAACTCTGCCAGATGTTGAGCTGATCGTGTGCTTTGCTGACCACCAATCATGCTGAAATGGCTTTGGTGACCGTTAAGCCAAGCCATGAAGACCACTCCCGTTTTATAGTAACGCGTTGGTGCCATAAAGATATGTCGCGACAGTGGTACGGTAGGTCCTAGGATGTCATGAAAAGTATCTAGCTTGCCTTCAGCCAGAGCAGTCAGTGCCGAACTGGCAGCTGGTGCAATAGCGTCGAATATGCCCAACAACGCATCGCTTTGCCCGTTGACAATGTCATTTCCAAAACCATCACCAGCAATCAGTTCGGCATAGTTGAAGTCGTCACCTGTGTACATGCGTACGCCGGGCGGCAGGCGCCGACGCATCGCGATTTCCTTGTCTTTATCTAGCAATGAAATTTTGATGCCATCCACTTTCTGAGAGTGCGCCTGAATGATGCCTAGTGCAGTGTTCATGGCTTGCTCTAGATCAGCGCTGCCCCAGTACCCTAACAAAGCAGGGTCAAACATATCGCCCAGCCAGTGAAGCACCACGGGTTGTTTGACCTGACTCAAAATTCGGTCGTAAACGCGCTCATAGTCTGCGGGGCTGGTGGCCACACGCGCCAAAGCTCGACTGGCCATGATGATGAGTTTGCCACCTAACTTTTCAATTGCCTCCAGCTGCTCTTCGTAGGCTGCAATGACTTGATCCACAGTTGTGACATCTTCAAGCACAAGTTGATCTGTGCCACAACCCGAGGCTACCTGCGAGCCCGGTACATCCCGTGCGGCATCCAATGTGCGGCGAATCAGTTCCAATGAAGTTGGCCAGTCTAGGCCCATGCCACGCTGCGCAGTGTCCATGGCCTCGGCTACACCCAGCCCCAACGACCACAAGTGGCGTCTGTAGTCGATGGTGGTATCCCAATCTACAGCACATTGAAGCCAAGGGTCCACCGAAGCCAATGGGTCTGACACCACATGAGCTGCCGAATAGGCAACGCGGTTGAATGTCTTTCGAGACTTGGGCTTCAAAGGTACGCTGCCGCGCAGCTTGTAGTTTTCTAAGCGATCCGAAGCCGTTGGCAGATTCAAGGTTAAGGGCACAACTGCGCCTTCAGGTCAGGGGGCAGGTGAGAGCCCGGCCGCTTTGACCAGCACCGCGTTGCTTTTGATTTCATCGCGTATGTAGACTTCAAATTGATCAGGCCGCATGGTCCAGGCATCGGCGCCCAATGTGACAAAACGCTCTTTGACTTCGGCAGTAGCCAAGGCCTTCACAACTTCATCATGCAATCGGTTGACAATTTCTTTGGGCGTTTTTCCCGGGACCATCATGCCAATCCAGAAATTAAATTCCGAACCAGGGACACCGGCTTCTGCAGTGGTTGGCACTTGCGGCAAAGCACTTGCACGTTTGGGTGAGCCTACCGCCAATGCAACCAGTTGACCGCTTCTAATTTGGCCAATGACAGGCGCAATAGGTGAGAAGTAATAATCAACACGACCTGAAATGACCTCGGTCACAGCTTCGCCGGAACCCTTGAACGGAATATTGGTGGCCTCAATCTTGGCAGCCAATTTGAATTTTTCAGCGTTCAGATGCGTCGCACTGCCTTGACCCGCAGATGCAAAATTCATTCCCCCTGGCTTGGCCCGAGCAGCAGTTAGCAATTCTTGAAGCGTTTTGATGTTTTTGGTTGGCGACATGACCAGCACATTGGGTGTGCTTGAAATCGGGGTCACGGCTGCAAAATCGTTCACAGTGTCAAACGGCAATTTCGCAAAGGTCGAAGGACTGACAGTGTGCGATGAGGAGTGAATCATGATGGTGTAGCCATCAGGTGCAGAAGTAGCAACAGCTTGCTGACCGATGGTGCCGCTTGCGCCGCCACGGTTATCAATGACCAGTGTTTGTCCCATGCTCTGACTCATCTTGTCGGAAATAGCACGAGCAATGATGTCGGTCGTGCTGCCAGCAGCAAATGGTACGACCACTCGAATCGGTTTACTGGGATAAGTTCCCTGTGCAGTGGCGCTCCATGGGGCTAGAACTGCAAGTATGGACAAGGATATCAGCGCTGTTTTTTGAGATAGTTTCATGTTGTCTCCAGATGGTTAGTTTTGACTTCCGCTAGTGTCGATATTTTAATTCAAGGGGTAGTTTTCCTCGGGGGTCCGTGTGATGGTCTTGGTAAGTTGGTGGGGCATGGCAGCAGAGGCGATCAGGACAACTTGGCAGCTTTTTTGATCTGGGTGAGTACGGCCATTTGCTGAGACTTTTTGTAATGCACATCCAGCGGGTAGCAGCCCGAAACCAAACCATTGCGTGGTGCTGTGGTGCAGTCGCTGAAGGTGCGACACAGGCGTTTGCGTTGCATGTCTCGACCTGCCAGTACGTCGGCTGGTAGCTCGGGGTAGGCCAACACCATGCGGCCCAGTCCTACAAAGTCGGTCCAGCCTTGTTTGACGGCAGCTTGTGCCACATACGGAAGGAACTCTTGCAGATAGGTGTAGCCGCTGCCGACAAAAGCCATTGCAGGAAACATTTTTTTTAGATCCCGAACGATTTCCAAATGCCGCATCACCCCAACCAATGGGTCTTCCGGAGGCTGGTAGCCGTCAGAAGGCGGGTACAGTGCTGGGCGTGTAACGTGGGGCGTGTAGTAAGGACTGCCCACAGTCACATTGACCATTGAAATGTCCAACGACTCCAGCACTTTGAGAAACTGCGCTGTTTCGTCGAGTGCGTACAGCAGTGGGTTGGATTCGTTCACGCCAAAGCCGTAGCGGTAGGGCAGTGCATTGGCGTAATCGACCGGAATGCCAGGCCCAAGAGATTCTTCGTCGGACATGCTGGGGTCGGCTTTGTAGGGCAGAAAATCTACCGCTGAAAGACGCACGCCCAAGGCCATGCCGGGCACTTCAGCGCGAATGCCTTGAGCCAATTCGCGGATGAAACGGGTGCGGTTGTGCAGAGAGCCGCCAAAGTCGCCTTCACGCGTTTTGGCTGAAAGAAACTCGTGCCCTAAATAACCGTGGCAATGTTTGAGGTCAACGAATTGGAAGCCACAGTTCCATGCGCGCTTGGCGGCTACTACAAAGTCATCGATGAGCTCGCGAATTTCACCATCAGACATAACGACGATGTTTTCTTTGGGGCCAAAGCGGCCGTCTAACAGCGGGTGGTGGTAAAGCACCCGGGGCTCCATGCGGGTTTCAAGGTTGGGTTTGCAAAAACGGCCCGAGTGGGTCAGTTGCAAACCAATGACCAAGTCATTGTCGTTGCCCATGCTTTCGCGGTGGGCTTGCACCAGGCCTTCGCGAAGTTGTGCAATGCCCGATTGCGTTTGCGCGTTCATGACCAATTGCTTGGGGTTGGCACGACCATCGTGTCTCACCGCCACTGCTTCGCCACCCCAGATCATTTTGGCGCCGGATCTGCCAAATAGACTCCAGCGTCGACGCGTGTTGTCAGACGGGCTGCCATCGGCCAGACCATCCCAGCCTTCCATGGGGTGAATTGCGTATCGGTTGCCGACTTTAAGTCCCGAAACTGTGAGGGGCTGCGCCATGGTGGCGGTGTCACCTGATTCCAACTGCTCATCGCAAGGCATGGGCAAACCCAGTCGTTCCAGGTTTTCCTTGAAGCCCTGTGCGTTGGACAAGGACTTCACCTTGACGAAATCTCCAAATTTCATGTTTCAGTTTCCAAGATAGGGGTTGTCATTCAAGTCGGAAAAAAACGGTTGCCTGCCATGGTCACTTCATCGTTTGAAGTGACTGATGAAAAGCATCATAACCATTTGGTTACAAGTGATAAGTGCAGGTTTAATCGGACGTTGATTGAGTATCGATGTGAATTAATTCAACGAGTGTTTTCAATTAATTGAAAATTTGGCATCAGTTCAGAAAGTTGTCCGCTGTGTACCAAGGTACTAGCTGCTTCAATATCAGGTGATAGCCAACGATCCTGATCCATGAAAGCCACTTTTTCTCTCAAAATACTCATTGCCTTTTCTAGAGCAACTGAGGATTGCAAAGGCCTCAGAAACTCTATGCCCTGAGCAGCAGCGAGCCATTCAATGCTGAGAATATAAGCCGTATTGCGAACCATGCTTTGCAGACGCCTTGCTGCAAAGGTGGCCATACTGACATGGTCTTCTTGATTTGCGCTGGTAGGCAAGCTGTCAACGCTAGCAGGATGTGCCAAAGACTTGTTCTCTGAAGCTAGCGATGCTGCGGTCACATGAGCAATCATGAAGCCACTGTTAAGCCCGGCATCTTTGGTTAAGAAGGGTGGAAGTTGCGAAACATTGCTGTCTATCAGCATGGCAATGCGCCTTTCCGCTATTGCACCCACTTCTGCAATGGCCAAGGCCAAGCCATCTGCAGCTAAAGCAACAGGCTCGGCATGAAAGTTACCGCCAGACAACATCACGCCGTCATTGGCAAAGACAAGTGGATTGTCTGTGACGGCATTGGCTTCGATGGTTAAGATTTGAATGGCGTGCTTGATTTGATCTAGGCATGCACCAACCACTTGAGGTTGGCATCTGAGGCAGTAGGGGTCTTGAACCCGATCATCGCCTTCGCGGTGTGAGTTTCTGATCTCACTGCCAGCCAGTAGATTTCGGTAGACCTTGGCAACTTCAATTTGTCCGAGCTGTCCTCGCAATGCGTGAATGCGTGCGTCAAAGGGACCATCACTGCCGCGCGCAGCATCTATGGTGAGTGCGCCTATTACCAAACCTGCTTCAAAGACAGGTTCGAAACTAAACAGCGCATGCAAGGCCAAAGCCGTGGATGTTTGGGTTCCGTTGATGAGGGCCAAACCTTCCTTTGCCTCTAAAGTTAAAGGCGCAATACCTGCATCTTTTAGGGCTTCAAGGGCTGGTTTTTTAACACCACTCACCCATATATAGCCTTCGCCAAGTAAGGCCAAAGTCATGTGCGCAAGCGGTGCTAAATCACCAGAGGCACCGACAGATCCTTGGGAGGGTACGTCTGGAACCAATCCGGCATTGTGAACAGCCAAAAGCGTATCAATGACGACTTCTCTGACGCCTGAATAGCCACGCGCTAAGCTGGCAGCTTTGGTGGCCATCATGAGCCGAATGATGGGTGCAGAGAGTGGCTCGCCAACACCCACGCTGTGTGATCGAATTAAATTCAGCTGCAAGGTATGCAGCTGCTCTTTGTTGATACGTTGGTTAGCCAGTTTGCCAAAACCTGTGTTGACGCCGTATACGGGTGCATCGCCATTGGCATAAGCCTCTACCAAAGCTTGACTCTTGTGAATGTCTGGTCTGCAGCTATCTGGCAATGCAATGAACTGCTGATGTCCATGAATCAACTTCAGCTGCTCAAGTGTCATGAGTCCTGGCTTTAAAACCAGAGGGTGGCGAGATGATGAAATCATGTGGAAACCTTTAGTTCAAGAAATCAGCATCTGCCAGCTTGAGTTACTCGAGCCCGCTCGCCCGCCTAACTTCGATTCGAATTTCTTCTGTCAGCCTGGCCTTCAGCTCTGAAAATACAGGTGTCGTTTTGACAGAGTAATGGCGAGGGTAGGGCAGCTCAATCGGCAAGTCGCATTTAATGCGGCCGGGCCTTGCACTCATCACCATGACGCGATTGCCCATGAAAATGGCTTCATCGATATCGTGCGTCACGAACAGAACTGTTTTCCTCTCAGATTGCCAGATGTCTTGAAGCAACTCCTGCATCAATTCGCGTGTTTGATGGTCTAGAGCGCCAAAAGGCTCATCCATGAGCAAGATGCGCGGGTCATTTGCCAATGATCGCGCCAAGGCCGTTCTTTGCTGCATGCCACCTGAAAGTTGCTTGGGAAAATGCTTTGCAAAGTCCTGCAGACCAACTTGCTTTAAAAATTTATGAGCAATTTCATGTTGGTCAGCTAAGGGCAAGCCCTTTTCGCGCAAACCAAAACAAACATTTTCCAAAACGTTGAGCCATGGAAAGAGGGTGTAACTTTGAAACACCATGCCCCGATCGGCGCCTGGGCCTGTGACGCGAACGCCTTCTAGCGTAATTTCACCTGACGACGGCGTGTCAAGACCAGCAACCATGCGAAGCAGAGTCGATTTACCGCACCCTGATGGACCCAGAATGGTGATGAAATCATTTTCTTCAACATTGAGGTCGGTAGCGGTCAATGCTTGAGTGATTGCACCATGGGTGCTGAATGTTTTACTAACTTGAGATATTTGAAGAATGGACATTTTTTAACTTAAACGTGCCCATGGGAAGAGCCATCGGTTGAAAGTTTTGAAGGCGATGTCGGTAATTAAACCAATCAAGCCGATCACGATGATGCCAAAAATAATTTGATCGGTGGCCATCAAGGCTTGACTGTCAGTGATCATGTGGCCTATGCCGTTTGAAGCGCCAATCAGTTCAGCCACAATGACATAGGTCCATGCCCAACCTAAAACCATTCTCAAGGTCTCGGCTAACTCGGGAGATGCACTTGGCAATAGAACACGCGTGACCACACCGCTGTCTTTGGCGCCCAGTGTGTAGGCTGCTTCTACCAAATCACGCCTTGTGTTGCCCACAGAGACGGCGATCATGAGAATCAATTGAAAAAATGAGCCAATGAAAATAACGGCTAATTTTTGTGCTTCACCAATGCCCGCCCACAAAATTAAGAGCGGAATAAAAGCGGAAGCAGGTAAGTACCTGGCGAAGCTGACAAAAGGCTCTAGAAGGGCTTCAATGGGTTTGTAGGCGCCCATTAAAATCCCAATGGGAATTGCAAGAATGGCTGCAATAAAGAAGCCACCTAAGACCCTCCAAACAGTCATGCCAATGTCATACGCAAAACCTTGGTTGACCAGGAGATCAACACCCGATCGAACCATGGTGATGGGGTCGGCCAAAAATGTCTTTGAGACGTATCCACCTAATGTGGCAAAGGCCCACACTGCAAAGAAAATAACAAAGAATAAAATACCCAGCGCCACTTTGGCGCTGGGCGATACGGGCTGTAATGGCCGCATTGTGCTTACCTGATGAAGCGCGTATCAGCCAATTTGCTCATGTCTGGCAATTGCTTGATGATGCCGGCTTCTAGCAACAAATCTGCAGCCTCTTTGCTAAATTGCGCATGCTCACCGCTGAAGAACTTCAGATTAGCGGCACGATCTTGCCAACGCAAATATTTTTGGCTGGCTTCAAAAGCCTCGCCTGATTGTTTGACATCGGCACCCATGATTTCAAAACTTCTCTTGGGCTCCTTGCTGATCATTTCTACGGCTTCAAAGTAGCTGTCTGCAATGGCTTTTGCTGCTTTTGGATTGTCAGCTAGGAATTTGGGAACACAGCCGAAGGTGTCCATGATCATTGGATAGTCAAGTGTTGTCGCAATGATCTTGCCAGCTTCTGGTTTGGCGCGAACAGCGCTGAGGTAAGGCTCATAAGTCAAGGCAGCATCAAGTCCCGCATTGCCCGCAATCATGGCATTGGCCGCAGCTTGGGGCTCAAGGTTCACGATCTTGACGTCTTTGGTGGACATGCCGTTTTTCTTCAACATCCAAGCCAAAGTAAAGTAGGGAGCTGTGCCTGGCGCACTGGCTGCAACAGTTTTGCCTTTCAGGTCGGTAATTTTGGCAATGTCGTTCTTCACGACCATGCCGTCGGCACCGAAGCTTTTATCGAGTTGAAAAATTTGAGTGGTTGCAACGCCATTGGCATTCCAAACAATCCACGTTTCAACGGTGGTCGCTGCGCATTGCACATCGCCGGAAGCCAAGACCAAATGGCGATCTTTTTGGGGTACTTTGCGCAAAGTGACATCCAAGCCATTTTTCTTAAAAATACCAGCTTCTTTGGCCAGTGTCAGGGGTGCAAAACCAGTCCAACCAGAAAGAGCAATGCTCACTTTGGTTTCTTGTGCGAGTGCGACACAGCTTAGGGTTGATGCGAGTGCTAAGGTAACGAGATGTTTCATGCGAGCTCCTTGGTGATTGAAAGTTAAAGTGAAAAAATACAGCGGAAAAAAATGAATCAAGACATCATGGGCAATTGCAAATGATTTAGCTTGGCGGATTCTTTGGCCAAGTCATAACCTGCATCTGCATGCCGCATAACGCCTGTGGCAGGGTCGTTGAAAAGAACCCTAGACAGCTTTTCATCGGCTGCATGAGTACCATCACAAACAATGACCACACCTGAGTGTTGTGAATAACCCATGCCCACACCACCGCCGTGGTGCAAGCTGACCCAGGTGGCGCCACTGGCCGTGTTAAGCAGAGCGTTGAGCAAAGGCCAATCACTGACGGCATCACTGCCATCCATCATGGCTTCGGTTTCGCGATTAGGCGATGCAACTGATCCACTGTCTAAATGGTCTCTGCCAATGACAATGGGACCTTTAAGCTCGCCATTTCGAACCATTTCATTGAAGGCCAAACCAGCCAAATGACGTTCTCCTAAACCAATCCAGCAAATGCGCGCGGGCAAACCTTGAAAGCTGATTCGCTCTTCCGCCATTTCCAGCCAGCGGTGCAAATGCTTGTGATTTGGGAACAGTTCCTTCATCTTGGCATCGGTTTTTAAAATATCTTCTGGGTCGCCACTCAGTGCAACCCAGCGAAATGGGCCGATGCCTTGGCAAAACAAAGGTCGAATGTAGGCAGGCACAAAACCGGGGTAGTCAAACGCGTTCTCGACACCGTAATCTTTGGCAACTTGTCTTAGGTTGTTGCCGTAATCAACGGTTGGAACGCCCATTTCATGGAAGGCCAACAAGGCCTTCACGTGGATGGCGCATGACTCACCTGCGGCCTTCGTGAGTGCCGCATGGTGACTTGGATCTTTTTGCGCCGCACGCCAGTCTTGAATCGACCAACCAATGGGCAAGTAGCCATTGATGATGTCGTGTGCCGATGTTTGGTCTGTGACAATATCGGGGCGCATGCCGCCTTGCTTTGCGATTTCAACCAGTTGGGGTAACAATTCAGCAGCGTTGCCACACAAGGCGATGGACACTGCTTCTTTGCGGGTCGTATGGTAAGCAATCATGTCAAGCGCCTCTTGAACTGTGGCTGCTTGCTTGTCTACGTATTTTGTTTTTAAACGAAAATCAATGCTTGATTGTTGGCATTCAATGTTGAGTGAACAAGCCCCAGCAAAAGTAGCGGCCAAAGGCTGTGCACCGCCCATGCCACCCAAACCCGCTGTCAAAATCCAGCGACCGGCTAAATCGCCATTGAAGTGTTGTCTGCCGGCTTCAACAAAGGTTTCGTAGGTCCCTTGAACAATGCCTTGGCTGCCAATGTAGATCCAGCTGCCTGCAGTCATTTGGCCGTACATCATGAGTCCGGCACGGTCCAGTTCATTGAAGTGTTCCCATGTGGCCCACTTTGGGACCAAATTGGAATTGGCCAGCAAAACGCGCGGTGCTCCGGTGTGAGTTCTAAAAATGCCTACGGGTTTACCCGACTGAATGAGCAGTGTTTCATCGGGTTTGAGGGCTCGAAGTGATTCCAAGATGGCTTCAAAACAATCCCAGTTCCTTGCAGCTTTGCCAATGCCGCCATAGACCACGAGTTCATCTGGATTTTCAGCGACTTCCGGGTCTAGGTTGTTTTGAATCATTCGGTAAGCGGCCTCAATTTCCCAGTTGGCACAACTGATCTCCGGACCGCGAGGTGCTCTAACTGGACGCGCTTTTCTAAGCAGACTGTTTGGAATGATTGGAGCGTTCATGATGTCGGAAAGTGTCAATGTGATTTAAAGTAAGTTAATCCTAGTTGTCTATACAACTTATGTCAATCGGAGTATTCTCTAGATCATGAAATTAGAAAAAGTGCCCATTTACGAGCAGGTCAAAGTATTCATTCGCACCAAAATCAAGAGTGGTAATTGGGTTGCGGGTAACCCCGTGCCCAGTGAAAGTGCCTTCATGCACCAGTTCGGCGTGAGCCGCATGACGGTCAATAGAGCTCTTCGAGAACTGATGGCCGAAGGTGTCGTGAGGCGAGTTCAGGGATCTGGTACTTTTGTGGCTGAAATTGACCAAGTGTCTTCAAAGCTTGAAATTCGAGACATTCAAGAAGAGATTGAAGAACGGGGTCATGTGCATGGCACCGAAATTATTTTCGCCGGCAAAACAAAAGCAAACAAAGCGCTCGCAACTTGTTTCAACTTGCCTGCCAAAAGTCTACTTTTTCACACCATCATGGTTCACCTTGAAAACGGTGTGCCCCTTCAATTTGAAGATCGGTATGTCAACCCCCGCTTGGCGCCTGATTATTTATCTGTAGACTTTTCCTCGACAACTCCCACACGGCACTTGCTAGATGTGGTCCCTGTGACCAGCGCCTCCTATTCCATTGAAGCAGCTTTGCCAAATGACCTAGAAGCGCGGTATTTGAAAATTAAAACTTCGCAGCCCTGTTTGGTCATGGTGAGAACCACAGCCAGTTCAAATCAGGTAGCCTCTTTGGCGCGGCTGATTTATCCTGCCAGCAGGTACAGTTTTAAAGGCGCATTTCAATGACGCAATTGCAAGATTGGCATCAGATTCGCCTTCAAGACACCCCTGTCAGTCCTTGGAAAAATGGCGGTGGTACCACCCAGTCCTTGGTTTGTTGGCCCAGTCCATCGGATTGGGTATTTCGCATGTCTGTGGCGCGCATCGACAGCGATGGGCCATTCTCGGAATTTAAAGGTGTTGACCGGTGGTTTGCGGTACTCAGTGGCGAGGGCGTTGTTTTGCAGTTTCCAGAGCGCCGGGTCGAGGTGGGCGCCTTGGATGCAGCTGTTCAATTTTCTGGTGATCTGCCCTGTCAGTGTTCGTTGACCAATGGGCCCACAGTTGATTTCAATTTGATGGTCCAGGGTGTTTCTGCCAATATGGCCAGAATTTACCGTTCGCCATATGTTGCAAAATTCAAAGCACAAACCACATTGGCAATCTTTGTTGTAGAAGCGGGTGGACGTGTTCGGATGGGTTCTCAGAATTACGAACTCAATGCAAATTCTTTGTACTGGATCACGCTTGACCATGACCTTGAGATTGAATTCAATGACATGCACCTGCTGCTAATTCAAATGGAGTCTTTTCTATGAGTTTTGAGATTTGGGAAAACGCTCGTCTTGCAACAATGCAAGAGGGTCAAGATGCCAACTATGGCTTGATAGAAGATGGTGCACTTGTTGTTGAGGGAGAGCGTTTGGCATGGGTTGGAATGCGGTCCAAGATGCCTGCGCAGTACCGCCATGGCGCAGTGCTGCATGACGCACACCATGCACTGATTTCGCCTGGTTTAATTGATTGCCATACTCATTTGGTCTATGGCGGACACCGTGCCAATGAATTTGAATTGCGCTTGAATGGTGCAAGCTATGAAGACATTGCACGTGCTGGTGGCGGTATTAAATCGACAGTACAAGCCACGCGTTTGGCCACAGAAGCGCAACTCTTTGAAGCCGCTACAAAGCGTCTGACCAATTTGCTTAAGGAAGGTGTGACGACACTTGAGGTGAAATCTGGTTATGGCTTGTCACTGGCACAAGAAGCAAAGTGTTTGCGGGTTGCTAGGCAATTGGCACAACATCACCCTGTGCAAATCAAAAACACGTTTTTAGGGGCACATGCTGTGCCACCAGAATTTCAAGACAATCCCGATGCTTACATCGATTCAGTGGTCGCCATGATTGAACCGCTGAAGGCCGAGGGCTTGATCGATGCCGTCGATGCTTTCTGTGACCGAATTGGATTTACATATTCACAAACAGAAAAGGTTTTCAAAGAAGCACAACGGCTGAATTTGCCTGTCAAGTTGCACGCAGAGCAACTGACAGACAGTCACGGCGCCTCCTTGGCAGCACAGTATGGCGCTTTAAGTTGTGATCATTTGGAATGGTTAAGCGAAGAGGGCGTAGCTTCCATGGCAAAGGCTGGTACCGTGGCAGTTTTGTTGCCGGGTGCGTTCTATTTTCTTCGTGAGACCAAACTGCCGCCCATTGAACTCTTAAGGCAACACCAAGTGCCAATGGCCATCTCTACCGATTCCAACCCAGGCAGTTCACCCTGCACATCTATTTTGTTGATGTTAAATATGGCGTGTACTTTCATGCGCCTAACGCCACAAGAGGCCTTGGCTGGCGTCACCCGAATAGCAGCGCAAGCCTTGGGTTTGAAAGATCGAGGTGCTTTGATTGCAGATCAGCGTGCCGATTTTGTTTTATGGGATGTCAAACATCCCGCTGAACTGGCCTATGCATTTGGATCCAATCCTTGTTTGTCAACCGTATGGGGTGGGCGAGTTCGAGAAACATCTTCAGTTCAAAATCATCATTAAAAAAATGACACTTACTTTTAATCTACACCAAGGCACAGCGCCCTTACTTGTCAGCATGCCCCACTTAGGCGTAGCCTTGCCTGATGAGTTAAAACCAAATTATGTACCTCGTGCCTTAGAGGTAGAAGATGCGGATTGGCACTTGAACCATTTGTACAATTTTCTGAAAGAAATGGGTGCCAGTATTTTGACGCCTGTATTTTCTAGGTATGTCATTGACCTGAATCGGCCGCCTGATGATGCACCGATGTACCCAGGGGCTTCCAATACAGAGCTTTGTCCTACACGGTTTTTCACAGGTGATCCGCTTTACAAAGAGGGTTGTCAGCCTGATGCAGATGAGAAATTGCGTCGCCGAGAAATATACTGGCAACCTTATCACCAAGCTTTGTCTGGTGAATTAAGCAGGCTGCGCTTACTGCACTCGAATGTGCTTCTGTGGGATGCGCACAGCATTCGAGGTGAAATTCCTTGGTTGTTTGACGGTAAATTGCCAGATCTGAATGTGGGTACGGCCAACGGTTTAGCCGCTGCTGAATCTGTTGGATTGGCCGTGATGGAAGTTTGTTCACAACAAGAGCAATTCACCCACGTTTTGAATGGTCGTTTTAAAGGTGGCTACATCACACGTTGCTACGGCAATCCTCAAGGTGGCATTCATGCGGTTCAACTTGAAAAATGTCAGTCTGTATATATGAATGAGCTGCCGCCCTATGAGTACAAGCCTGAGCTTGCTGCCCAAGTTCAGCCGCTACTGCATAAGATGGTGGCTGCTGCACTGAATCAAGTTAAATCATTGAGTCTATGAAATTCAAAGCTAACTTAGCCTGGATCGATGGCGCATGGGCTTCTAATGTATTTTTAGAATCGGATGCACAAGGGTTCTGGACGCACATTCAGACGAACGCGACTGATGCAGAGTCACAAGGTGCTTTAGCGCTTGGGTGTGTCATACCTGGGTTGGTCAATGCACACAGCCATGCTTTTCAAAGAGCAATCGCTGGCTTGACTGAACACAGTGATCGCTCGGGTGACGATTTTTGGAGTTGGCGCGATCGCATGTACCGAGTGGCACTGCGCGTTAGTCCCGATCATTTGGAATCAATTGCAACGTGGCTTTACAGCGAAATGCTGCGAAGCGGCTATACACATGTTTGTGAATTTCAATACTTGCATCGCAATCCAGATGGCCATGAATATGCCGATCCCTCTGAAATGACCTGGGCATTGGTCAGAGCTGCAGAAAATGCGGGAATTGGTTTAACGATGTTGCCAACTCTGTACATGAATCAGGGTTTTGGCCAGCCTGGTTTGAATTCAATGCAAAGAAGATTCGCATCTACGCCAGATTCAATTTTGAATTTGCAGCAAGCAGTTTTGCGCCACGCCAAAATAAATTCAAGACAATCAAACTTGAACGCTGGCGTAGCAATTCATTCACTCAGAGCTGTTGCGCTTGCAGAGATCGTTGGTTTAACTTCACAAAGTGGGTCTGCGCCTGTGCATATTCACATAGCCGAGCAGACGAAAGAGGTTGCAGATTGTTTGGCACATACAGGTCTTCGGCCTGTTGAATGGCTCCTTGCGAATGCGAATCTAGATGCGCGTTGGAATTTGGTGCATGCAACTCACGCATCTGCATCTGAAATCCAAGGCATCCAAGCTCAGCAAGCTTCTGTTGTCATTTGCCCAACAACTGAAGCAAATTTGGGCGATGGCTTTTTTAACCTCACTGAGGCCATGCAGCAATCTATGCGATGGTCAATTGGCACAGACAGCCATGTCAATCGGAACTGGTCAGAAGAGTTGCGTTTGTTAGAGTATGGCGGTCGATTGTCACTGCGAAAGCGCAATGTGGCATTGCTTCACAAGAATGGTTGCGGATCTACCGGGCAGGTGCTTTTTGAAAATGCAATGCAAGGCGGCTCACAAGCTGCTGGATTGCCAATGGCGGGAATTGCGATACAACAACGCGCTGACTTGCTTGAAATTGACTTGGAATCAGATTCTTTATTAGGCGTGCCATCAGAGCGCTTCATGGACGCTCTGATTTTTTCTACACCTTCAAATAACTTTAAAAGTGTATTTGTTGCGGGTAAAAAAATTGAGCACAACTCAGTTCAATGGAGAGCTGATTTTGTCAAAACAATGGCAGAACTTTAAATTGTGCTCAACGATTTGTCTCAACTGAAACTAAGTAGTGCCAGGCAGAGGCTTGTTGTGCCACAACAAGATTAGCAATACCCCAGGAATAGCCACTGCAGCTGCAGCTGGATTTGCAAATACCAAAGACAGTGACATTACGTTCAGTAGCCAAAATGAAGGTCCTCGAATGGGTCTGGCTACAAAACCTGTGTAAGCCGCACCCAGTCCCATCACCGCCACAATGGCGCAGGCAGAAGCTAATAAAAATGATGACCACGTGAAATCAATGAACAACAAGGCAGGTGAGTACACGAATGCAAAGGGTACCAAAGCTTTGCCCATAGACAGTCTGAACGCAGTCATTCCTGTGCGCATGGGTTCACTGCGTGCAATGCCAGCAGCGGCAAAAGCAGCAAGGGCTACCGGCGGCGTTACATCGGCAAGTACGCCGTAATAAAAGACGAAGAAGTGAGTAGCCAGTTGCGGTACGCCCAGACCCGCTAAAGCAGGTGCCACGATGGCGGCCAAAATAATGTAGGTTGGCGTTGTAGGCACACCAGAGCCCATGATGATGCACGCAATAGCAGTGAACAAAAGCCCAAAAAGAATGGTGACCTGATTTAGCTCAAGCACATTGAAGATGTCTAGCACCATGAACAGTTGTGCGGCAACACCCGATACATCGATAACCCAGGCCGAGAATTTGAAGCCCATGCCAGTCAATGTGGTGATGCCTAGAACAAAACCCACACAGGCACAGGCTGCACCAATACCCAAGGCTGCTTTAGCCCCCATCTCAAAGCCTTGCACCAATGCTTGAGGTCCCACAGCCAATCCGGTCATGTTTTTACCCAGCGGTCCAATCAAGCGTGGAATCCAGGAACAAGCAACCGTGAGCGTGATGCCCCAGAAAGCAGCCAGAAATGGTGTGAACTGCATCAATAGCAGGGTGACCATGACCACCAGCGGAATAAACAAATGCCATGAGCTTTTCATCACCCACATTAAAGATGGAATGTCTGCAGGGTCCATGCCTTCTAATTTCAAACGCTTCGCCTCTAGGTGCACCATGTACAAGATGGCGAAATAGTGCAGCATGGCCGGTACGATGGCCACGAGAATCAAGGTGTTGTAGGGAATGCCCAAGGTTTCGGCCATGATGAAAGCCGCAGCGCCCATGATGGGAGGCGTGATTTGTCCGCCACAAGAGGCAGAGGCCTCAACTGCACCCGCAAAGCGCGGTGAAAATCCTACTTTTTTCATCAGCGGAATGGTCATGACACCGGTAGTAACTGTGTTGGCTATGGCCGAGCCAGAGATCATGCCAAACAGACCGGACGACACCACACTTACTTTGGCGGGGCCGCCTGAAAACCGTCCTGCCGCTATGGTGGCCAGGTTCACAAACAACTGCCCCAGCCCAGTAAGCTGGGCCATGATGCCAAACAGCACAAAGTGAAAGACGAAGGTAGCCACCACGCCTACGGGAATGCCGTAGATACCTTCTGTGCCTTTGTACAAATGGGCCACAATGCGCGCGAGACTATAACCTCGGTGTGAAAGGCCACCTGGCAAATAAGGCCCCAATAAGCCATAAAAAATGGCGCCTATAGCCAACAAGGGCAGAAAGATGCCCATGGTTCTGCGGGTCGCCTCAATGACCATTGCAATCGCAATCACGCCCATCATCAGGTCAAGGGGCGTGTGTTGGCCTGGCCGCTCGATGTAAATGTTTTCAAAGAAAACCAGCAGGTACAGCGAAAATCCTGAGGCCAGCGCAGCAAACACCCAGTCTCGCCATGGGATATGAGAGTGGCTGCCATCAAAATGTTTGAAAGGCAAAGATAAGCCGGCCATCGCCACCAAGACCGCCATGAAGGCGTAGCGCATTGCATCAGGGACAGGTTCTGAGAACTTGCCCAATAGACTCCAACCCATGAACAGGTAAAACATCACAAGGCCAATTGACACCGTCCACTCCCAAGGACCTGGCATGCGTTTTTGTCGGGGGAACACTAAAAAGCACAGCCCAAGCACGACAGACAAGTGAATGGCTCGGTGCGCAATTTCGTTGTGCAGTCCAAAGCCTGCAGTGTAGAAGTGCCAGGCAGACAGGCCTGCACACAAGACCATGACAATCTTGGCACTCCATCCGGCAAGTCGGCGAAAACTCGATTCAGGATCGAACTGTTCAATCAAGCGATCGATTTCTTCTTGTTTAGTCGTCATGGGCTATCCGTTATGGCGCAGGGCAATTTTCTGCTCGCATTTCAATTGATTTTTGGCTCAGTTGACCTAATAAAAACTCACGTTGATCTGGCAACACAACTCGCATCGATTGGGCTGGCAGAGGTAAAACAACCAAGGGATCAACCACTCGATTGAGATGCAAACGCCAACCAGAGCCGTGTCGCTCTAACCGTTCACCCGAAGCCGCTTGTGAGGGTAGGCCATAACCTTCTCCTTCAAAGCGCTCTTCAATCAAATGAGCTTGCCAACCCTGCGGGCTAGATTTCCAAACATAGCGATCAAGAACGGGCGTTCCAAGCACTGAGTGGGTGAATGCTATGTCAGCTGAAGGCAAATTTGAGTTGAGTGGCAATCGAGTTAAGAGAATGCCGCTTCGGTGTTCTGTAAGAACAAGCTCGCAAGCCTGTGCGCCAAAGGGCACGCTCCACCAAGGCGTCAACAGCGCCAACGCCCATGGGGCGAGGCGCTTTGGACATCTCACTTAGCGATGCCTTTTTCTTTGTAGTAGCGCAATGCACCAGGGTGCAAGGGCACGCTAGCCACTGAGGTAGCGGTGTTCAGGGAGATATTTTTACCTTGAACGTGCACTTGACCCATGATGGCGGTGTTTTCATAAAGAGCTTTGGTGACTTCATAGGCCACGTTCTCTGGCACACCATCGTGCGTTGCCCAAATGGCCATCACTGCTAGCGTAGGCACTGCAGCAGTTTGTCCTTTGTAACTGTTGGCAGGCAATTGCACCTGAGTGTAGTAAGGCTGCTCTTTGAGCAATGTGGCCACTTCGGGGCCAGACAAAGGAATGATCTTCAGGGCGTGGCTTTGTGCAAAGTCTGTTACGGCGGCAACTGGGACGCCACCTGTGATCAGGGTGGCATGCAAGTTACCGTCCTTGATCTTGTCAACTGCTTGTGTAAAAGAAGAGCTGTCTTCTTTGACATCGGTACGGGCCATGCCATAAACCTTCAGCAAGTCCGTCACCAGTTGGTATTGACCAGAGCCTGGCGCACCAGATGAGATGCTTTTACCCTTGAGATCTTTAACACTGTTAATACCTGAATCGGCACGGGTGATGAGTTGCACAGTCTCTGGATAAAGTGCGCCAAGTGCACGCAGGTTTTTCAATGGTGCATTGGCAAACTGAGCCTTGCCGTTATAGGCTGCATCCAGAATATCAGCTGCCACAAATGACGATTCAATGTCTTTGGTACCCAGTAACTTAGCATTGCCTACCGAGGCGCCAGAGGCCTCTGCTGTGGCCGTAATTTTTTTGCCATCAACTGTTGCTTTGTTGGAAATCAATTGGGCCAACATGCCACCGAGAGGGTAATAGGTTCCACCTGTACCGCCCGTTGCAATACCAAAGAAGACGCGTTGTTGAGCGATGGCGTGGCCAGATAGGATTGCTGTTGAAGCAAGCAGTATCGTGGCAAGTCGGCGATTGAGTTTCATGGGTTTCCTTTTCAATGGGTGATGTGATTAGAATGAATGCGTTGCATTGACAAAGATTGATTCATGTACAAACACAAACCATCAGTGCTTTCCTCAACGCTATGTGCAAATTTATAATACCAACACTGTCAAATTTGCTCAATAGTCATTTACCCCCGATTCTGTTGAAACAGCTACTTGTCAGGAGTTCGAATTGAGTTCATGGGACGCAATCGTCATTGGCGCTGGCGTGATTGGAACCTCAGTTGCCTACAATTTAGCGACTCTAGGGGCCAAACGGGTCTTGGTGTTGGAGAGAGATCAAATTGGCTCTGGCACTACCGCTCAATCTAGCGGCATATTGCGGACGCATTATTCTGTCTTAGAAAATATGGCACTTGCCCAGCAGTCCTGGACTGTTTTTAATAACTTTGCAGAGCATCTGCAAGACGAGGAGGCAAGTGCTGGACTGGTTCGCTGTGGTTATCTGATTGCTTCACCTGACGGCCCCAAACTTTCTCCTTTGCGCGATGCATTGGCGGCGCAACGAGATCGTGGAATTACAGTTTCCCAATTGACGCAAATTGAGGCAGCCGAAATTCTTCCAATTTGCCGTTTTGATGACGCGGCTTTAATTGGATTTGAGCCCAATGCCGGCTTTGCCGATGCCTATTTGGTAGCTAGCAGTTATGCAAGAGCTGCTCGCAGGCTTGGTGTGAAGTTTATAGAAGGAGAGCGTGTCACGCGTTTGCACTTGCATGAATCATGTGTTTCAGGGGTAGAGACAACAAGCGGTGTTTACAGTGCGCCAGTCGTCATCAGTACGCAAAATATTTGGGCTAACGAATTGGCTGAATGGACAGGAATTCACGTACCCTTGGCCCCCGAAAGACACAAAGTCATTGCCCTCGAAGGCCCTCAGGCTTATACCTATGGCATGCCAGTCTACAAAGATTTGGGCTCTGCTGGCATGTTGTATTGCCGCAGTTATGGTGGCCGCCAAATGTTGGTCAGTGAGGGCACATCAGGCGAAATTTTAAGCGAGCCAAACAACTTACAAGGCGACATTTCGATGGACGATGTGGCCCAACTCGGTGAGCAAGTTGCCGATCGGTTCCCCTCGTTTTCTGAAGCAGGCTTAGCCTCTTCATGGACTGGTGTGTATGACGTAACCCCAGACTGGAATCCAGTCTTGGGAAATGTGCCCGAGGTTCGTGGCTTGGTAGTTGGTTTTGGTTTTTCTGGTCACGGTTTTAAACTCTCGCCTGCTGTTGGGCGTGTATTGGCACAACAAGCACTTGGCTTGCCTACAGATGTGAGTTTGCTTCCGTACTCGCTTGAACGCTTTCGAACCGGTCGCCTGCTTACTGGGCGTTATGGAGTGGGTGCGGTGGCCTGAAGCATTGCTGCAGAGATTCAACTTTGCTCGGCTACACGCTCGAGTTTCTTACTCAATACCCATGACAGCGCGAGGAAGACAATCAGCATGACTATGCCGATACCTGAGAAAGCATCGTTTAACAGCTTCTCCGAA
>Ga0209768_10000178_pt1 | contig 42110 bp, 23 predicted proteins | sample LauGreSBDMM110SD_3_FD_187564 | JGI IMG/M metagenome (GOLD analysis project Ga0209768, IMG submission 187564) | Freshwater lake microbial communities from Lake Michigan, USA - Sp13.BD.MM110.SD (SPAdes) (version 2) | ecosystem: Environmental > Aquatic > Freshwater > Lake | place: Lake Michigan... | reverse complement strand
ATATTCATTTGTAGATAAATGGATCTCGTTTGCGAAGTTCTTTTAGTTTTTTTCTATAGCGTATTTCTAGGGTGATTCTATCCCAAAGTCTGCGTAACCATTTCATCCTAATCTCCTTGTTTGCTGTTCAGCGTAGTCTTGGTCGCTCCAACGATACTCATATGTAGCACCTGCGTCACTGGTACGAATTTTATACACATCAAGACGGACAGCAATCTGTTGCCAAATTTGATTGTAGTCTAGTGTACCAAAACTTTTGGTTAAATTTACTTGTGCTACTTTTGGATGCCCAATGGTTAGACCTGAATCTTCAGGATCAAATCCATTGTGTGTTAACCATGCACGAAAGTCGACCAACTTCTTAATTTGCCACGGATATGCGCCCGGGTCTCTGGCCCACTCTATGTCAAAATCACCAGCTGCTTCTGTTTGATTTCTTAGACTGGTTGTAACCAACTCATCTATACTGCGGCCTTCGTCGTTGAACACTTCCCAGTGGGCTTTGCCTACTGCTTTGTTCACTCCCACGTATACTCCTCCCATTTGTCTGTTGATTGTGTCTATTCCAAACAGTTTGTAATCCTCTGCATCTAGTGTGAAGCGTGGTGCATTGAGCCAACACATCAATTGACTGGGTCTACGCCACTCGGGTGCTTGCATGACCTTGCGCATGCTCAGCACAAGACTTTCGTATTCGTGGCACAACAAGTTTAATTGTCGTATATGCCAGCGGGTGCCAGCATCGGCCTTGGTCCAATAAGGACTCATGTTTCCTGCGTGTCCTTGCAGGTCTTCAAAATAACGATGCAACCTGTTCATGCGATCATGATCAACATCCAGATCGTCCTGTATGGTGCCTTCCACCGTGAACTGATCGTTGATGGTATAATCCAGATTGGCCGTATTAATTGCTTGTATGCTGGCATTAATCTGACCTACAATGTATTCAGCGTTGCGTTGACTTTCTGTCCAACCTAACCAGCAATAGTTTTTTTCTAAATGCAAGTCATTGCGTATGATATTGTTCAATGCCGTCAACCATTTGCGACTAAGGCTATTGTCTGTGACATCAATGTACAGCGTGAGATTGTCTGCACCACGCAGGTCTATTTCAATTCTATCAAGCAATGTTGTTCCACCATTCTAGCACCGCAGGACAATCAGCAAGTATTTCACTCATGGTGATCTTCTGTGTGCGTATGCTTTCTAATTGTAACACACGATCCCGTCCACTTGCAAGACCTTGGCGATAAGAGTCTGGCCATTGTTCTTCAAAAGTCTGGCGTGTTTTCAACTGCACCAGCATGTCACGCAATGCACCGTCTACCTGGGGCACAAGTTTATCTATCCACGGGTCTAATAATGTTCTGGGCAAGGCCAACGGGCTCATCACAATGTCTGGCGAGAATGAAAATATCACTTTAGCAAGAACTTCGACTCCGTATGTCTCGGCAAGTTGTCTAATGCGTGTAATTTCGAACATTCCGGGCAAAGTGAGCGTAAAGTCAATTCGTACTTGACGTCGGTGACGTTGGATCGCAACTGCCTGACCAAAATGCTCAAGCCAGCTATCATAGTCAAGGCCTGTTCTAATATATTCGCCAATTGTGCCTGTGCCATCGAGACTTGCGCATATCTGCCAATCGCGCAACCCGCTGAGAATATCGCGATATAAGTTAACACCTCGATAATCCACTCTGGATAGATTTGTATTGTATCTAGCATATACTCTTGGCCCATCCCCTAATTCAACTATGCGTTTCATATAACGCCAATGTTGTTCGTACATCAAGGGTTCGCCACCCACCCAGTACACTTCTTCAACACGATGCTGTTCCACAGCATCAGAAAACTCTGCTTCAATCTGACTGTCTTGAAAAGACGAGATATTCTTGCGAACTTCAGGCTGCATCCAGGTATTTTTGGGATTTGACCAGTCAACCATGTTGTGTTGCTTCTGTTCACTTTCCCAACTTGAGCTCAACATGTCTCCGCAAGTTCTACATTTAAAATTGCACAGATTACTAAATCTATAATCCCAACTAACAGGCTGCATTGTGGTACGTCCTGCGGTGTCAGTAGTTTCCCAAATGTCAGAGTACTTATGTTTAAACAACTGCCAAAAATATGTGCGGTAAACATCAGTGTTTAATAACTTGTCATTGCATACTTCGCACTCAGGCAATGTTTCGCCTGCCATCATGCGACTGCGCACACTCATCATGTGAGGTGAGTTCCAATGATGTTCTAACGTAATGGGAATGTATTCACCAGAGCCTGCAGCAGTATCTATGTACTGTTCAAAATTCTGCGCTGGTTCTCGTGATGCACAACACATACGCCGTTCTGTTTGTGGACTCAAATAAGTATGCACCCAAGGTGCCATGCACAGACTCATTGGTAATCAATCAAGTCAGCAAATTCTGGTTCAATTTCACGTAGATTTTGTTGTCGTTTTCGATCCAAGTCTGCAATTTTCATGCGTAACATAAATCCATCTGTGCTTGCACCGGTGTTCATGAAGTCTGTAATACGATTAAACTCCGTGCGATACTCGGAAGGTACGTCTGCGTCTCGTAAATATTCTGTAATTGCTGCTTTGGCAGTGTCTGGCAGCGTGGCAATGGAGAAATACCAAGCATCGTGCATCATGTTCCAGTAAACAAAGTCGAACCCTTGTGTCACAATCCAGCGAGCCAGCTGATCAATGTATCGAACGTTAAACACATTCACAGTGCTACAGCATTGTAATTGCAAGTTGGGCATGATCTGTCGTAAAAATTTAAATTGACCAATATTGTTTTCGACCACTGCCCAATATGCATTGGTACGTTGATATTCAAATCTCTTGCCCAGGTCATCGATGCTAAATGCTACTTCTACCGTTTTAAAATGCGGCCAAATGTTTTTACACCGTTGAGGAAAATGTGTGCCATTGGTGTTGTAGTGTATTTCAACTTGATGCGCAATTCCGCGATCAACAATGCCTTGCAACATGTCAAAGTGCTCGTCAATCATGAACGGTTCACCGCCAGTAAATTCAATGTAACGGATATCTGTCAACACTGCATCAATCTGTTGCCAGAACTGTGTGTTCTCTCTCGGCCATGCCCCGGCACGTAGCATTTGATATGCATGACTACTTTTCTGTTCGTCACGAGGTAACTGATTGATTTCTTCTGTGGCAAATTGACTGCTTGACCATGAGCCGCATATACGACATTTTAAATTGCAAATGTTACCCAGTTTCAAATCCAAGAACACCAAAGGCTTGGCATCCGCAGTCCACTCTGTGTCTGCAATGCTGTGTTTAAGTCTGTCTAGTGTGTGCATGCGTTTACTGGTACGACCACCTCGTTCTTCATTCCAACACTTGCGACAAGTCTGTGGCTGTTGACCAGCAAGAAATTGTTCTCGTAATTTGCGCATGTGATTGCTATTTTGTATGTCTGCAAAGTCAGCAGTGCTCAACTCAAACTTGTTGCCCTCATTGTCTAAGATTTCGTCATCTGCAAGACAACACGGTCGGACTGTGCCAATGGGACTGGCTTCTATACTGATCCAAGGTACAACACAGAATTTATCATGTGGTATGTTCATATTATTTTAATAATTCGTATTTCTTAAACTGATCCACCAACCAAGGAAATACTGTGGGCCAATGAGTGTTGCGTCGATGATCCATGGTATTTAAAAAGTCAAACAACCGATGCACTTCTTTTGGTTTTGGGCTGCCGCTACAGCTTTGTTTGGCAATACCAATTAAATAATTTTTGCTGGCCAGTTCTTCAGGAGTATGAGCAGGTTTTAACTCAATGGCACGAGCAAAATCTTCTTGAAAAATATCTCCAAATATGTCTATAAACATGTGACTGGGTCCATTTACAGAATTTTGATAATGATAAATTTTTCTTGTTTTACTCCATACATTTATTTTTTGCAATAATTCAGGCAAAGTTTTTATGGTCAACGGAGTAATAGTTGAATTTATAATCAAATTTATCCACGACTCACCTACTAGATACTCAAAGTTTTTTTCCCATTGTTGCAAGTCTAATGGATATCTCACATATTCTTGAGGAGTTCCCCAACAATCTAAACTGGCAGTGATTTCAAATTCTCTAATACATTCATTGTCAATTAACTGTTTAACACGTTGGATTATTTTTTGTAGGTGAGGCAATCGAGCATTTAAATTTGTAAACATTTGCAATTTTAATTCGGGTGCTGGATACTGCTCAAACAATTCCAAACACTGTTCTAATTCAGGTTGATACAGAGGTTCGCCGCCTAGTATGTTAAACACTGTGAGATCTTGTCGGTGAATTTTCAACCACTCAAATAATTTTTGTTTGTTGTGTTCAAGCTCTTTGCTTTTGACAAATGCAGGTTTTCCAAATTTTATATTTTCAGCGTCCCATAAACTGCTAAAGTGTGGACCACAGTACAAACATTTTAAATTACATGTATTATCAAAATATACTTCCAGCATTCTAGGAGTGACACGAATTGCATTGATATCCTGATCAAGTTCTTTGGGTGCATGAATTCCAGGAAAATCCAAATTTGTTATTCTGTCGCTTTGCCCGTTGGCTTTTTCAATGTCTTGACAATATTCACATCCCCGGTCCGGCCATTGTCCCTGCAGCATTCTTTCACGGTCGTTTAGCTTGGCAGGCGTATTATGAAAATCAAATGTTTGTGTATCAAATTTATGATGGTCTGTACGATGACAACTGGCGGTATTTTCTGTGGTAAGATAAATCGTACTCCACGTCCATTTTAACTGGCAGGCAGTGTCAGACACAATAGGAAAATGTTTATTAACTAATTTAGATTTGTTTTTAAAACTGCCAGGAGCATATCCAAACTTGTCAATACATTCTGTCTGAATGTGCTGGGGTAAATGATCAAATTCTAATTCAGTTTCACAGTCTGGCCACGCAGGATCTCGGATTTGTGTATAGAATTCTTTCCAGGTGCTCATTTCAATGCTGCCAATTCTGAAATGATATCCAAGATGTTTTCTTTTCTAATACTATCTAATTCGTATGTTTTGCGCCAAAATGTGTCAACCAAGTGTGTGTTATCTGTGGCCATCATGAAAGTGATAGCTGATTCAAAACCTTGTGTAGCACGACCCAGTGAGTCCTGATCTCGCAACCACAAGATATGATTCGAGTATCTTGTGCCCAATTCTTTTTTGTATTCAGCTGGCGCAATGTCTATTCTGTAGTATGCAGGATCTTGTAAGATATTTACATTCAAGTCCTGTGGTCGGACCAGGCCTTTTTCTACCCAGTCACGATGAAATTCTGGCAGGTGATGTGCATTTAGTATGCTCAAGGTGGGGCTGATGTAGAAGTCCACTTCTGGACATATCTCTATCATGTCTCTACGATTTTGTTCTACCACTGCCCAGTCTGTGCCTTTGCGAATGTACTCACCCCGTGTGCCACTGTCATCAAGGCTGGCGCCCACCGCTACACTGTCGAACTGCTTCCAGTATTCAAATACACTTTTTCCCCGAAGTTCAGTATGTGTGAAGTTTGTATTGTAGATCAATCGTACATCAAAGCGTTTTCTTCGAACCAGTTCCTCTAAGATGTTATAGTGTTCTTCCATCAGCAAGGGTTCACCACCGGCAAAGTAAATTTGCTCTACGTAGTCCAGGTGTGGTTCTAGTTGTTTCCACATGTCCAGTTTGGTACGCCCTGCATAGTTCAACACGGTGTTACGGTCCTTCCAGTCACCGCCGGCCAGCTTGGCTTGATCTTGATACCATTGGCTTGAAAAAATATGGCCACAACTGCGACATTTTAAATTGCACAAGTTACTGAACCGAATGTCCCAGTAGGTCATTTCAAAAGGGTTGTCATCTAACTTTTTGACATGATGCCCATGATGTTTGTTTGCACTCTTTCGTCCGCTGAAGAAGCCATTTGCCTCTTGTTCATAGCAACGACCACATGTAGCATTGGGTGTTTCCGCCAACATATCCTCACGCAGTTGTTGCATGGGTAGGTCAGTCCATATTTCTTTTAAGGTATTGTTGCGACAATTGCCAACTTGTCCTACTCCCATCTCAGCATGACAGCACGGATATGCTTCGCCTGTGGGATAGGCATGCAAGTGGGTCCAAGGATATATGCAAAATGTTTTTGATTCAGTCAACAAGAATTGTTCACGTTCAGTCAACTCTGTAGGACGCACTAGATCCGTGCTATTATATTTGTATTGAGTCATACCATTCTGCTAAGTTGGGAAATGCTCTCGCAAACACTTTGTCTCTGCGTTGATCGTATTGTGTGTAAAACTGTCGGAAGTCATTCAACAACTTGGGCATTTCAAATGCTTCTGAGTGAGGAGTTTTTACTACATCCAAATAATCAATCAGTCTTTGCACATGATTAATCTCATGTTCGTGCAAACAAGGATTGTCACGATTGTGGAACAACCATGCTTCTAACTGCAACCGATATTGATTACGCAATTTTTCTGGTAATACCAAGGCACTCTGAAAACTGGGGAAGCGCAAGATGTTCAATGTAAAGTTCAGTTGATCCCGGCCATACCGTTGTTTCAATGTCAACATCATGTCAAGGTGACCCACAAGGCTGTCCAAGCACAAGGCATTGATGGTACACATCACATGCACCGCACCAACAAATCGACCTTCCAACAAAAACAACACATTGTTCAGCCATTGATCATAGTCCAAGCCGTCACGAATGTATTCGGCCTGTGTCCGAGTTGCTTCCATGGAAGTATACAAATCCACTCCGGGCAATGCGGCGATTGCCACTGCAAAGTCTTTCATCTTGTCCATGTCAATGCCAAGATTTGAATTGATTGCTAATCGGGTGTTACTACGCCCTTGATTGGTTTTGAACCACTCAATCAGTTTCCAAGTGTAGCCTGACATCAAGGGTTCACCGCCAGTTATTCGGAGTTCTTGCAGGGTGAGGTGTAGGTCTCGTTCCCACCAGTCAAAGAAGGCTTCCACATACGGATTAGTTTCACCGAATTTATAAAGTTGACTATTATCATGAGTGTGAGTAAAATGGTTCCTGCCATCGCTAACAAGTCCGACGTAGGGCCCATGTTTGCGGATGTCATTGACCCAAGTGGAACTAAAAGCAGGATTGCAATAAGAACAAGCAAATTGACAAGTGCGATCAAAACTAATTTCGAGAGTTTTAAGATTGACATCGTGTTGGATGGGAGTTCGAACAGCTTCATGCAGGGCCTCTATGGGATAAATTTTACTTTTGTACACACGGTCACTCACAGCGTCAGTGTGCATGTCTTCGATCTTCCAGCAGTATTCACACCCTGCAGGACGTTCACCGGCCAACATCTTGCGCCGGTCTTCTTTCTTTTGATCAGTATTGTGCAGCAGCCTAGAGTTGTTAGAGACTTTATCAGTGTCAATCAAATGGGCTGGCGGGTGATGGCAACTTGTGGTCTGCCCACTTCCTAACCAAATGGTAGCGTTGTACCATTTCGCCGCACAAAAACTTCGGGACACAGGGTCCAACACTTGTTGTTTAAATTCTAAATCATTCATTTATGTATTGGGCCAGTCGTTCAGGAAGTTCTGCACGTTCGCGAGCATTGTGTTCGCGAAGTTGTTGATAGTTATATTTACAAACGGATTCAGCAGCTTCCAAGAAACTGGCAGCACCATTATAACATATATCAGCAACAACGTCAACTATTCTGTCAGCACGAGATTTAGGATCGTCTATCATGTCAAATGTTTCGTCAATCAAGTGCCCAAATGTTTGGAATCCTGCTGAATGTAAATCTCTGTAGTACCCACGATTAGCCGCTGCCACAAACGGATGACACATAATCATGGGTTTCCAAATTTTTTCAGTGCGGAATGTGTGTGGGTAATCAAATATGGTTTCTGTTACTACCGAGAAGTAGGTGTCAATGTAGGGTGCAGGATTGACTTCAGCATCGCCCCAGGTATTGCCAAACAAGTGATGTTTTACGAATCCCCCAGGCACTGTGTCCATGTTGGGCAAAGCACGATCAATTTCGTATTGAGCCGGCAACAAACGCACAGGTTCAGAGGTACCAGTTTGCAATTGACTACTCCAGGCCATTTCCACACGATCATTGAGATTGGTCCATAGTGCTCGATCCAGCAAGTGGCGTTTACGCATGGCATCTATTAGATACTTGCGATGTGGACGCAGTCGTCCGTTTAAAAACAAGAAGTTATAGGGTTTGTTAGTTTTATGATACACTTCGGGGTAGGACTCATGCGCACGTAAGTTTTCTATATACTCTACAATGTTGGCAAAGTAGCAATCTGTTTTGCAGTAGTGCCAGCCTGGTTCCATATCACCAGAAGTCAACAACCCAATACGGCCATCACGCACATAGTCTGCTATTACCAATCTGCGCAGTTGCAACAATATGGTCTCACTGCCTTCTGCAGGATTGGAAAAAACAATATGCCCTGGGCATTTTGTGGCCCATTCAGTTATGGCTTGCCAATTCTCTTTGAGTACAACTCTGCCCACAATATAAACAGCATCAGGATCTAATTGTGCGGGCCACTGCCAGAAACTGCTGTCTGCCGAAGACTTGAGCAGATCCCACACTTCTGCCCACTCATCCACAATGATTTTACGATTGCCTAGCATGGTACGCACACTCCTCCCACCATGACTTCATTTCAGGGAACGTTGCCAAAAAGTCTGTACCGCGTCTGCGATCATGTTCATTGAAGAAACGATAGAAATCTGCTTTTGCCATAGAGTGATCCGTCAACTGTGCTGATTGCATCCAAGCAATATCACGATCCAGTCTGTGCAGTTCATAATCTTTGAATCCTTTGAACGGTGCTTCTTCTGTTTCTATTTGTCGTATCATCCAAGCCCATAATAATTCCAACTTGTCCACGTAACTTTCAGGAAGTATTTGTAGACTCTGCCAAGCAGGTTCGCGCAACACAGGGGTGTCAAACCACACACGTTGGTAGGTATGACTGTATACCTTGCGCAGGCCCAAGATGCCAGCAAACAGTTTGTCCAAACTGGTCACACTCAAGTTGTTCATTGTGATGATAAATGTAAGACTAGAATAGTTAGGCACTTCTGTAAGGAATTGATTTACTCGATCCCACAACAGGTCAAAGTCTAGACCATCACGCATGTATTCTGCTTGAGCGCCCCATCCATCTAGGCTCACGTACTGCATGAAGTGCTCGATACGTCCGTCACAGATGCGTTTGACATAACTCAAATACTTTTGCCAACTCTTTTCATCTACTGAAAAGTTACTAGTAACATTCAAATGTAACTTGGGGCTGGGGTTAGCTAACACATAATCAAACACACGATAGGTATTTCTATCCAGCAGTGGCTCGCCGCCAGTCATGCGAAAGTGCTCTAGGTGAGGGTACAGGTCTGGCCACCATAACCAGAAGGCCTCAACATAAGGGTTTGATTCTCGAACGGGAATAGGACCACGGCTGCCAGCAAAATGCTCAGGAGCATTATGAGGCACCAGGGTAGGATATGCTCCCAGTCTAGCAACTTCATCTGCCCATGAGCTACTAAACTGAGGGCTGCAATAACTACACCGCAGATTGCAAGCATGATTAAAATTAACTTCAACATAACTGGGAATGACATTTTCCGCTCCTGTGCTGTTCTTTATTGATTCAAAATCTACGGCTGCCCAGGGTTCTCCTGACCGATAGTGTCTGTCACTTAACTTGCCTTGATCTTCCATGTTCCAGCAGTACTGACATTCTGCGGGCTTTTCACCTGCCAACATCTTTTGACGTTGTTGTTTTTTATATGCAGTGTTGTGCAATGCCGAAACATCCACAGCAATCTCTGCAGGGTTGATTGGGTGCAGTGGTGGATGGTAACACGAGTTGTTCATACCTGTGGTCAAATGCAAACTAACCTGCTTCCACTTAGCTAGACAAAGTGCAGTACCCAGTTGTTGTTTCATCTGCTCAGCAGAATTTAGGAAATTACTTTTGGTTCCTGCTGACTCGTCACCTTTGTTCATTACCAACCTTCTTGTTCACGGATGACATCAATCTCTCTAACCATAACACCACGGTTGTGCCAGTTGCTACGATAGTGTTGTTTGAAGAATCGGCTTTGCTCACCTTCAAAGATGGCCATAGGCAAGTCCAATTGGTTGTGCAAATCATCTGCCACACGCCCGCTCAGTAATCTTGGTTCTGCATCTTTTATTGTGTCCCATATCTCAGACAAGGCATCAAAGTCCTGTACCTTACGATGATCCCAGTTTGTGAGCATGGTCATGTATGTGCCCTGTCTTGCCCCAGCCATGGCCCACTGTCCATTGTTGACATCGGCGCCAATGTTGTGCCAAATGGTCAAATGATCCAGATTGCGTTGATGCACTTGTTGTTGAAATTCTTCCACTGTGGGTCGGGCACCTCGGCTCAGGCACATCTTTACGCCTTCACGGAAGCCGGCACGCCATGCTTGGAAAGGGGAAGCATTAGGATATGTGGTTGAGTAACAGTCGTACATGGGCCAGTACATGGGATCAAAACAAAACTCCACTTCAGTTTCTACACGGCCATCTGTGGCTTCATGTGTGCGCATGTTGAACACAAACTCTCGGGTCCATGAACTCAGTCCGCCATTGCCATACATTAGGCCATTTATGTGATTACGGGCACGCCAACGAAACACTGCTTGTTCCCAGTCTGGTGTGTCAAATGTTAGTGTTTGGTTAAAGAAAGCGGCGTCAGGGATGTTGTCTCCGTCGATCAAGATAAAGCGTTCAGTTGTACTGGCCGTGGCAGCGGCTTTGTGTGCTGCATCTGATCCTCTGATTCCATCCACTCTGGTGGCCCAAGGCACCATGTTTTTGATCCGGACCCAAAACTCTTCTTTTTCAGGTTCATCATAACTTAGGTATACGCAGTCCAAGTCTGCTACGTCAATTTGATTCATATATTTGTTTGCTCCATTTGGTATGAGGTTGGTCCTCAGCAACGATTACAGCGACATTGTCAGGATGACAAGGGGATCCAGAGTTGCCAGGGACCAATTTTGTTGTGGTTGTCCACATTATTTCTACTAACTTGCCATCTCGCACACGCACATTAGACACGTTACGAGCAAAAGTTTCCTGGTCAATCTCAATGTATGTACCAGGCTCATCCGCCATGCTGTAGAATAGCGGGTGCCCTTGGTTATCATGATACAAGCGATAAAACACTGGCTGGGGTTCCGGCATGTTGTGTAGTATTGACCAAAAATCTTCAGGGGTCATGCTCGCCATTCTTTGACATTGTAATGAAACGCACCGGTTTGTGCCACAGTTTGTATACGCAGGCGCATGTCCTGATATTCCCAAATCAGTTCTCGGGTCCAGGCTTCTGTACCTGTGCCTGCTATGTGTCGTTTCATATGCACTATCTTTGGGTATGTGCTGAATGGCAAGGTCACACGATCTCGACCCATGATCTCTGCTGCCATGGCATACACAAGATCAGTTGATGGTGTTTCATCCGGAAACTTTAAGAGTTTCTTAAACTCTGCCCAGTTGGCAAATATGTTGCTGACCCATGAAAAAAACTCTTTAGCAGTTGTACTGCGCCGCCAGTATGTGACAGCATTATACACATCGGGCAAGTTGTTCGCATCAAACACTCTGCGGTAATGCCTTGCTGTGCTCACACGGTCTTGCCAATCTCTACAGCCAGTAGGTATTACAATATCTCTATGTCTAAACTGATCCCACCAGTGTGAAATAGGACTGACAACAAACATGTCTGCTTCCAGTTTAATAGTTTCACGAAATGGTGTGAGTCTGAACAGTTGTGCGTCATTGGCATAAGGGTTGGCGTCAGGCACAAGTTGCCTGTGGTGATCATACAAGGGATCAGTATAGGGGCTGTCTGTGACCAGACAGATACGTGCTGACGGATCCCAGTAACGTATGGTCTTGGCCAAGGTTCTAGCACAGTCCAAGTAATCAACTGTGTCACTGTTCACAGCAACAATCACATAACCTTGTTCATCCATTGGTTGCAACGATGGTTCCCAAATGCTTTTTGCACATGGCATGAAAGTCTAATCCAGCCCAACTTAAAGTTTTCAATTTACCTTCGGTGTTGGTGTATGTGATTTCATAATGATCTTGTTCCACACAAGTTAACCCATGATCTGGCATGACGTTGAGCATGGGAAAAAATATCTCATGTACTGATTGTTCAGCGCCTGCTACCAAGCCTAGGGCAATGCTCAGGGCATAGTCATTGCGATAGTTGTTTTGGTGAATACCATACAGGTCTCGATAATGTTGCCAATTGTTGCGTATCATTTGCATACTATCAAATATGTATTGGCTGATGTTGCCACGACGGAACATCATTACTGTGGCCCACCACATGGGCATGTTATACGCACCAAAGGTGTCAAGATTGGTCATACTGCTGGGATCAAATCCATCCTTAAAGGCTGCAAATTGCTGTGGTAGTGCTAGTACTTGCAATAATCTATCACTGGCTATCACATAGTCAGCATCCAGTACTAAGGTTTGTTCAAACGGCGACAGTTCGTAAGCATTGATGCGCCCGGCATTGTGCCAGGTCACATTGGCATTGTAATCAACAAAGTATCGTGAGCCACCAGTATCGGGCACAGTTGCAATGATGTGTTCAAAATCATACTGTGCGGCCACTTTTGGATTGTCTGTGACCAAGGCCACTGGCAGGTTTAAATGCCTGCGAATGTTCTTTGCACTCCATGCTGCCATGGCAATGTAATCCGTTGCCTCATTGTTGAAGGCAAAGATCAACACACCTTGTGTCAGCGTTTTTTGTTTAGTTCGTCCCATTCTACTTTCCATGCGTTCATTTGCTCTTGCCAGCGTTCGTGTGCTCGAGCAAACAAGTCTGTTACAACAATTTTAACAGGTGTTTCGTACAAGTCTAATATCACCACATCCTTGTCTTGTGCGCAGGCCAACAACACAGTCAACAGGTCTGGTCCAGCCCGCCACATTCCGCCCCCATGGGCAAACACCATACGTGCTTCGTACTTTTCTTTTAGCACTCGTCGAGCGGCTGCGTGATCAAATCTTGCTCGTGCGTGAGCAACCAAGGCATCAGTATTCATAATGCATTATATAGGAAAAGTAGGGGAAAGTAAAGGGGCAACTACCCCTTTTGGTTAGGCTGTTGTGGCAACCACAGTGGGTGTGCCCCAGGAGTTGGAGAGATTGGTTGTTTCTGGTGGATAATATGTCACAATGGTACAAGGTGCTGTGCCGGGTGTGGCACCTGATGCGTTTGTACCACCTGTGATTGGATCAGTACCACTTGTGGGAGGCACGTTGGTATCCACAGCAACCCAGGTTGTGGAGATGGTTAATATGGTTGAACCTGCGCTTTTGGCCAATGTGTGTTGAATGTAATTGCCGGTGTAAGGCGCAGTGTCAGCAAACTGTTTGTACACAATGGTAGCGCCTGCGCCGTCCACAAGAGCATCCCAACCAGTGGCAGTGCTCAGTGTGGTTGGTGTGCCGGTGCCGCCAATTTTGGTTGTTCCTGTGTATGAAACACCGGCTATGGTATGTGCTGCAGCCAGTCCGGAAACATAAATGTCACCGCACAAGGTGGTGGCCAAGTCGTTCCATTCTGGATCACCTGTTAGACCAGTTGAACTTTTTGCCACATCAATTTTGATCAGACCGCCGGCATTGAAAAAATAAGTTGCGGCAGCAGCACTGGCCCAGGTCACTGTGTTGGTAAATGTAATGGTCCAGGGCACACCACCTGATGTGCCAGTTTGTGAAGTTTTGCTGTTGGTGCCGCTCCAGCCTGTGAATTGACTGCCTACCGAAACAGCATTGTAGCGATTTGAAAAAATGCTACCCAAGTCACTATTCACAGCGGCCAATATGTCGATGGTTTGTCCTGCACTAGGTGCGGTTCTTGCAGTGAGCGGTGTGACTGTATGTGCGCCCATGCTGGCAGTGCTGTTGACCAAACTGGCCCACTGGGTGGCAGTGACAGTTCCCAGCGCGGCCACAGTACCAACAGCAGTCTGTCCGTATGCAGTGTTCAACACAGCATTGAGATTGGCACCAACGTTGGTGCTTACAAAACCATTGTAATCTGCTGCCTGAATTAAGCCGCCACTTGAATATGTCATTTCTCGTTTCCTATTATTTGATTGTTACAATTGCTTCAATTGTTCCAAGTTCTGGTGTGTGTTTGTTTTCCAGCGAGCGGCCAATCACATTGAATGCTGTGGCTTCACCAGATTGTGCTGCTCTTGCAACACCTTCGCCAGCACTGACCAATCGATCACCTTTGCGTATTGTACCCACACATTTTACAGGAACTCGACCTGTCATTGCAACCGCTGGATGGGTGTCATCATCACCGGCTCCGCCGTTCATGGTGTAGGCTGGTCTTGTACTTATTACGCCAAATACGTTTTCACTTAAATCTTCAGTAGATCGAGTAATTTCTTTAGTACCGCCCAATTCTACAACTGTACCAGGTTCCAACAATTCGTCGGCAGCAAAGCGTTCTGCCACGTCGGCGTACAGTGCTGTGGTAGCAGTGGCAAACACACGGTTGAAGTAGTTTGAGCTGGATCCGATGTTACCAATTGCATTGGAACCAGTTTTCTCAATGCCAATTGTGCTGACATTGCCAACAAAGTATGCAGTTCCTGACGTTAGCACCAACACATTACCAGTTCCGCCCACAGTAAATGCAATGTTGCCACCAGACGCATTGATAAAGCCTTCTGAAGTACCATTCTCAATCTTGGTCACACTAACCCCCAGGCTCAAGCCTGTGAGTTGTGAGCCATTACCCAAGAAATAATTACCTGCAATATTAGCTGCGCCGGTGATATTACCAGTGGCACTTACTTGCCCAACGGTGCGTAAATTACCCGCTTGCACATTGGCTGTGGCACTGATTGAGGCGGCTTGCATTAAAGCGCCAGTAATAATGTTGCCACCAGTCACGTTGCCTGTGGCTGATACTTGTCCGCCTGTGGTCAAATTACCACCAGAACTGTTGCCAGTCACGCCCAATGTTGTACCTACTGTGGCAGCATTGCCAATGGCAAAAACGCCATTGGCACCATAAGCAGTGGCCACGGTATATGTTGTGCCGCTGACATTGGCTTGTATGATTAAATTACCACCAGAGATATTGCTCTTGATGTTGGCATCTGTGGTTGTGGTGTTGACGTTAAACACGTTGGCTGACCCAACAAACAAGCCAGTATTGGTTTGTACACGCAACACACCAGTAGTAGAAGTGTTTGTGTCAGTACGCATGAACTGACTGCTGTCCAAACTGTCCAACAACTGTGCATTAGTGGCTGATCCAGCAAACACCGCACCTGCCACTGTAGAACTCAGTGTGATGCCTGGGAAGATGGTTGGGAAAGCTGCCTGCAAACCCACTTCAGGTATGAATGACGCCCCCTCATACACAATTCCAACTCTGGTATTGTTCACATACAAACTTGTAATGAATCGTTGGGCGCCGACTGAATTTAAGATAGTTTCAGGTATAGCGCCTGATGTACCTTGTGCAGTGGAGAATCCAGGACCAACTACAATAAATGTTCCTGGATTGCCTGCTACAGTACATACATTGAGTTGTTGGTTGGTAGTACTGTACCACAAATCACCGACTACACTGGGACTGGGTTGACTGGCACTGGATGTGGCTGACCCAATGTTTTTAAATGCAGTGCCGGTGTACACTTTTAACAGTGTATTGGTTTTGTCCCACCAAAGTTGTCCGGTCAATGGCGCTGCTGGTGCAGTGGTATTTGCACCGCTTTCCAACAAGTGGATAAAGTTTTCGTCCAAAAATTCACCGTATCCAGCGTAGTTTTTACCCACCAAGATCATTGAACTTGATGTATTAATGGTACCATCACTGATGGTAGCAAAAACTGTGCCGTCTGTTAGATTGATTGTATATGCCATGTCAAAGGTTCCTAGTTGCTATATTTATACAGCATTTATGTTACTCAGCGTCTGTATACGCAGGGTGTAATCAATTTGAATCTGACGATTCAAACTCTTTTGTACAGGATGGAAAATCACGTGAGTAACCAACCTTAGATTGTCTACTGATCCATTCCATGTTTTTAATCCAAGTTCGTCAAACACAAATTCACCACTGAAATTGGTTGAATTGTCAAATGCCTGCTGTTCTGGCGGTTCGCCGTAGTCCAACAAACACGTTACCAAAATATCACTGTAAACATTGCCACTCACATGCAACGGTGTCATTTTGTTGTTTTCGGGGTCGGTATCAGCTGCAGAATTGTCATCCACTACTTTGGCGTAAGTTTGGTTGTACAGGTCGGCGTTTTGACCTGTGGTATTTGGGGGCAAATATGTAATAACACCTGTGGGATCTACGCTGGATCCACCGTTGCCAAATGCCATTTCGTATATATAACCAGTGTTGCGATCGCTTAGAGTTTGAGCCATGGCCAAACTGATATTCTCGTAGTGAATTGCGTTCTTTTTGTCCACAAGAACTTCACCAGTTTTAGGATCATGTATCTTGACAAATCCTTCAATTTTGCACAGTCCAGGCTGAATCATGCTCGTCCCTCCACATAAGTTTTTTGTGTTTTTGGATCAAAAATCCTCATGTGCGCTTGCACACTGATTGTGCCAGTTTCGTTTGGGCGGCGCGACTGTGGTGCAGTTTTTTGTGATTCGGTTGCCTGTTTTGGTGCTGTGTTTGACATGGTCTTTTATTTATCCGTGTTATCTGTCACACAAAAACCTTGCGGCTATTGTATCAGTTTCTTGTAATGCTACACCGTTGCTGGGGTTGCCATTAGCGGGCTCATACCAAGTTTTACCTCGGCGTTGTAGTATGGTCACTTCACTGCCTGCAGCCGGTGCTGGATATGTATCATCAACTATGAACTCAATGGCCAATGGATCAAACAACGAAACAATATAACGATATTCGCTGTTGGCAGTGGTATCACTGTAGTTGTATTGGCGAACACCACCCACATAAACTTCAATACTTTCCACATACACAGTACTAGAATCACCAAAGTCTGCAATGTCAATGCTAGGAGCATAGAACACAGCAGTTGTGCCATCGCCCATGCCTGTGTCTTTGACCACGTAGTCTTGATACTGAACATTCAACAAGTTGCCGCGTCCAATGTCATAAACGTCTGCGCCTACTGCATGACTATTGGTTGCTGTGCCGGCTGTGCCACGTTGTAATCCAGAAACGCTGTTAGTGACCAAATCACGATACCTGTACATGATGCGTTCGCCATCAATGGATATGACGCCAAAAACTCCAGCAGGCAAGTCAGGTTCACTCAATGCTGCTGCATTTTCCACATAAACAACATCAGCAGTGGCACTGACTGCTTGTGCCACTTGTGTAGTGGTAGCTGTGGTCATTCTATAAGTGGCTTGCACTCCTCGCATGTCCTGGAACACACGGAATGCAATGGCTTCGGGTACCACAGAATTAGTAAACTCAGTGACAATCAATACTTGAGCCGCGCCAATTGCACCTTGTGCCAGTATCAAATATTGTCCTTGAATAGTATAATCACTGCCTTCGAACAATCTGTAGCCATCTAATGTGACCCATAGTCTGCTGGCATCAATGTTATCACGTAACAAATCAAAATCGTTAGTTGGGCTTGATGTTCCTACTTCAAAAGCAAATTCTCCAGGCAACGGTTGTGTTGGATCATTCAGCGTTGGGCTGTCGTAATCCGTTTCGTCGTATGCTTGGAAAATTGTTGTGCCTGTTTGCACTGGTCCAGCAAATGTCAATGTCAATGCATTTTGTTCACGGGTGTCATTCCAAGTAATAACCTGCACAATATCGCCCAAGTTAAGTGTGCTGGAAATTTGCAAGGTAGATGTAAATTCTGGCACAACAGGATTGTATGCAAACTCACCGTCGACCAGGGTGCTGACTGCAATCACAATAACTGTACCATCAGCTGGAACTGCATCAAACACAACTTGTCGTCCAGGAGTGTTACTGCCGTCCCAGTTTGTGACACTGTAAACACCAATTTCGGCACCAAATGATTGTTTTTGCAACACGCCATTTACGTACACTTGAATATCGTTCACAGCATCAATTGTTGATTGTAAAAAACTTGTGCCCATACGTTGTGGTAGTCCAAAACTGGCAGTGGTGCCATCACCAATCCATTCTATACAACTTGGGCCAAGTATTCTGTAACCATTGATCATGACGATCATGTTGGCTGGATTGCTGAAAATAGGTGCAGTTTCAATCTCTACAGAACTGCTGTCAATAATGACTTGGTCCACAACAAATATCTCAATTACAGGAGTACTCCAACTCTGATAAATTGTGGGCACAAATTTTGCCACCAATTCCCCAGACCAAGTGGCTTCGTCGTCAATCAAAGAGACTTCTGTAATACCATCTTCTGTAATGGTAATTGCGCTCATTGAGTCGTCAACAATGCTGAGTATATTATAAGTGGTGCCTGTTAACACCCCACCTAGACTATAGCCTGAGAATGTGACAGTTTGCCCCACACTTAATGATGCAGTTGACCCCAGCAACACAATAGCATTGCCCAATGCTTGCGTGTCAGTCACTGTGATACTGTTTGCATTCCCTAATACTAATAGTGATATTTCATCAGTGGCTGTGATGGTGGCTGTGATAACGACTTCACTGCGAACAGAAGGAACAAACGGTATCCAATAGTTGGTGTTAGTCAACACAATACCAGGAGGAACTGTTTGAACAGCACGATAGTATGTGCCTTTTGGTGATCCAGTCATCAAGCCTGATGCTGTGGTCAAGGCCAATGGGGTAGTAGATCCTGCAATATTTGTTATGTAAAATTGTGTTCCGTTGAGAATGCTTTGCACATAATATTCTTGTGCTGCAACAACTCCACCAAACACTGTGCCTGAGAAAACAACTGGTTGACCAATGGTCAGCGCACTGGTGCTGTTGCAAGTGATTAAATTAGATCCACTCACTGTATTGGTCACTGCTAGTGCATTGTTGTTGAATACAATATCAACAGATTGATATGTGTCATTTATATTATATGCCTGACTGGCAGTGTATGCAGCAACTTCTGGACTTGCCACCAAGTTGCCATTTACAAACACATAAACGTTCACAATTTCTTTATATCCAACTGGAACAATTATTGTGTTGTTGTCTGCTATAACATCTATGCCTGTGTAGTTGCCTTTGAATAACTGACTTCCGCCGCCAATTTCATAAACATCTATGCTGATAATAGCACCTGAATTGACATTGGGGGTGATAGCGATAGTAACTGTGCCTTCGTCCCAATTAACAACATAATCACTGCCACTTGCTAATACTCGACCAGTGGTCAAGTTAGACACAACTATGTTGATTGGATTATCTACAATGCCGGCCCAACTGTAATCAAATGTAATGCCCGGTTCAAATGTGTAACGAATTGTGCCAATTTGAAAGCCGTGTCCGTCGTTCTGCCAGTCTGATCCTGGACGAGTGTAGATACGCATGTCCAATGTGTCGTACTCTGATCCATTTACCAGTTCTTCTGGTGCATGACCTTCATATGGCCCAACGAACTCGCCACCATCCACGTTGATATCACTAAAACGTTCACCAAGATAAATGTCAGCAAACTCGCTTTGATAGTTGGCGTCCAGTGTTTGTGTGCCTGTGAAGTAATCGCCAAAAACTTGTACACCAGGATAATCAACACCATCTACCAACAATGGTAATTCTAGTCCAAATTCGTTGGCTCCGGGCACATAAAGGCCCATGGTACGGTCAACACCAGTCAATCCAGTGGCTTGTGTGCTGCCTGGATAAGTGTATGTGGCTGCGTTGACCACTGCCCAATTTTCCAAATCAAATGTTGGGCCCACCACTGCTGAACTGCCGTCAGCATTGAGTGCGGACCATACACGATCGTTGTATCGAACCAAGGTACCGTTTTCGTAAGTGCCTTCACTGCTCCAGATCTGGATTGTAGTTTGATACTGGAATCTGTCATATCGTATTACTGTGCGGAATTGACGAACAACATCATTTGTCATACGTGGATATGCTATGGCACCTGTGCCATTGCCACCAATGAAAGTAATTGTTGGCGTGGAATGATAACCTGATCCACTGACCGTGACATTTATACCAACCACTTGTCCTATTCCATTTAACACTGCCACAGCCTGAGCAAGAACTTCTGGTGCAGGATCGTTCGGATTAGGAGTAATCTCAACTTCAGGGGGCTCGGTGTATCCTGACCCACCATTTATCAGATCAACAGAATCCAACCTTAACAAATAATTTTCAAACCATTGGCTATATGGCCATGATGCCCATACAGTTGAGTTGGCCGGTAAATCACTGAGGTTATTTGTTTCAGAATTAAATGACGTACTGTGAACATACGGCAACAAGATGGGACTGGTAAACTGAGGAATTTGCAAACTGGTGTTATAGTATGCTGGTAAATCAAAGTCAGTCATGTCCCCAAACCATTGGTCAAAACCGTTGTAACGCAGATTGAATTCTCTGACTTGCACATGATACGGTTTGACTTCTTGAATATAGTCCAGCACAAACTCTTGGTTGTCGCGACTGTAGTTTTGAAATTTTGTCAAACTACGAATTCTGTGTTCCACATCAATCAGACTGGTTTTGACCAACCATTCAGGAGCAGCAAATTCGCTGAGCACAAAGTTGAACATCAATGTCAGTTGACGATTGCGTTCAATTTGCAAGTCATCAATGAATAATTCTTCGTTGATGGCCTGGATGATCTTGCGTGTTTCAATCACAGGTTCTTGGTCATAATATTGAGCGTCAAACACTTCAACATCAAAACCAAAACGTCCTAGTTGGTAATCCCATAATTGTGCAGAAAATTCAATTGTGCCATCTTGCAATCCCACACGTTCAAACCCAGTGGCACCACGCAGATAAATTTCAAATTTACCCAGACTGTTGGCAGTGACTTTTACACTACTGCCAACAACGACATTCAACGTGTCAAGACTAGATACATTTGGAACTTCAGCAATAATTTTGCTACTGCTATTGTATCCTGGCAAATACCAGTTGATATAACTCCAGTATTGTTTGGTGTCATAATTTTGTACCTGAGTCAATTGCAAAATTCTTACAATGCCGGCGCCAGTATCTCTTTCTTCAACAGTGTAAATTGTCCATAGTCCTCTGTTGCTAGAATCACTGACTACCAGGTATTTGTACCCCAGTACCACAATATTAATATTTTGGAACTCAAGTATTTCCAAATTTTCCACACGTTTGTTCCATGCGCCTGTGCCTGCCAGCGGCTCAGGTTCACTGCTATTTAACAACACAAACTGGCGGCTTTCGGCAATGGCATATCTTGCCAGCACTGTATTGGCACGAGTCAAGTAGTTTCTCAACGCTGCAAATCTATCCACAAACATGCTTTGACGTGGGCGGAACTGCACACCATATCGTTCTGCCACACCAAGATTGATGTCGGGCACTAGACTGCCGTTGGTATCAACACCGCAGAAGCTGTCTTGCATTTTGCGGTATAAATTTCTGCTGATGAATGCATCTTCACGGTCCTGCGCAACCAACTCATATTCAACGTGAACATTGTCACTGGTTAATTCTCTGTCAAACTCAATGCTGATAATTGTGTCTTGTGCGTTGATGTAATCACCAGCATTGTACAATGCAATGGTACTGGCATCAATGGGTGCAAGATAAGTTATACCAGATGCTCTGGGGTTTTCAATATAGTTGGCCACTGTACTGACTGGCAGAGTTTTGCCTTTTTGTGTGGCAGTAGCAGTTATGCCGCGCACCCAAAAATAATATTCAGTATTAAAAATACCATTGGCACTTAACACCGTGTTTACCACATAACTATCAATGCTGTATGGAGTTCCTTCTCCTACGTAGTCTGCGGGAGATGTTGTGCTCACAATCCATTGATAAACGTCCACATTGCTGCCAGGAAACACTTGCCCCCAACGACGACTTGCATACACAATATCATCTTGATTGGGATCAATAAATCTCACTGTGCTGGTATCCCACCATGTTTCACCTACACGACTTTGTCCCCAGGTGGTGCCACGTATACCAACAGGGCCAACATTGTAGCTGGCAGGATCTACTGCACCAATGTAGTCCAAGTTTTGTCTAGCAGCTCCAAGGATCTTGCCTTGCAATGGGTTGAAGAAATCATAGTACTGTGTGGTGGCTGATGTAAGTCTATCATAAGAGTAAACAGAGTTTAACAATCTTACATCTACTACAGGTTTCTGCTCACGCAACACAGACCAAGATGGAGTACGAGTTTCGTTGGTACTCACAAATACTCGTCCATAGTTTGCTGTGAGTGTGCTGTCTTCAAATTCGTTGCCCGGTGCACCTGTGAACAACACACCGTCAGTGTAGTTCACTGCCGTGCCATATTGATCGTAAGATACCACATCAGGATTGTCAATTTGTTGGCCAAACACAAACTTGTCTGGGTTGCTGACAGATGGGGTAGCACTGGCCAGCAAATCATAGGTGTAAACAGCACCACTTTGTACAGTTTGATCAAAAAAGTCTGTGGCATCTTCGTCAAACACTGTGTTGTTGAGATCAAAAATTGTGATCAGATACAGTGTACCTCGAGGTGCACCAACCACTAGATTTATAGCACTATCTTCAATGCTGAGACTGCTGCCAAACCCAGCATAGTCTGCAGGATATGGACTATTAATTGTTTGGGTAAACACATAAGTTTCAAACTCAAGATCAGCAAATGTGGTGCCAACACTGCCTGGTGCAACATTTAATTTGTCACCAACTGGCGCTGCTGCTGAATTCTGAACCGCAATAGTCAGATACCCGTCAATGTCAACTGTGGCCTGTACATTAGGAACATCCACATTGATTTGTACGGCCAACGCACGTACTTCTGCGCTGGCGGCAACTGCGGTTGTTGTGATTGCTGACCAATACGAAGTGTTGGATAGTGCAGTACCTGCAGGCACACTTTGCAAACTCAAATATATTGAAGTTATTGCAGTGGCAGCACTGTAGTTGTACACCACAATATCTGTTGCATAAGATGCAGTATTGTTCCATGCATTAGGAACCACAACATCTTGGTTGTTGATTCTAATGGTATCGCCACTATTTAAGTTGGCATTGGCCAATGTGGCAGTGGTAATTCCATATGCGCGGCTTTGATTGATATGTCTTTCAACTATGCCACCTTTTAATTGCTGGAGACTGCTGTTTGGTGCGCCAACATACAGACTACAATTATAACTGCACAGGTCTGTTGCATATCCAAAGTTAGAAAACTCTTCCACTGTGTTTTGTGTGACCGACTGTACAAATTGTAAACTGTTGGTTTCAATTTCAATAATATCGCCCACTTGTAAATTGCCAAGTATGGTAACAATGTTGCTATTTACTGAGAATGTGTCAGTTTCGTCGGGCCCTGCACTTAATTCATTAACAAAAAACGTGTCATTAACCAACACACTGACTGGGGCTGCCACTGATCCTAGTGTAGTAAAAGATACTGTTGATCCGTCAGTGCCGTAGAAGAATCGCTGTACGTCGCGATCAAACACATACACTGTGCCTGCTTCAGTAAGACTAGATTCTGTGGTGTGTGGTGCACCAATCAACACTTGTCGACCATCAGTGCTGGTGCTGACTGTATGCCCAAATCTATCACCTGCTTGTGAACCTGTGTATGTGATTGTGCCCGAGTATTCAAAATAGCCTTCGGCACGTACAATGATACTTGCACCAGCAGGTGGGTTAGATGCTGCTGCAAATGTCACATCATATGTGGCATTGTTAAATGTGTAGTCAATGTTGGGACGTTGCACTACACCATCTACCAGCAAAGTAAAACTGTAAATGTTGTCAGCACTAAACAAGTACTCATTCAATGAGAATGTGCTTACCAACACTGACGGAGAGTATGCAATAGAAAATCCAGTTACTGATCCGCCCGCACCAATGCTGGTCACTGTTAGAGTGATATTGCCATTGGTCACAGAGCCGCCAAAACTAGCAGCACTTAAGGTTATAGTGTCAGACACTGTGTAATTTGCGCCAGGTGTGGTAACTGATACCAAACCTTTGCTGGCTGCTGGTTGGCCAATTTCGTTGCGTTGATACACAACAGTAAACTTGGCTCCCAATCCTGATCCACTGGTTGCAGACTGGCCTAAGTTGTAAGTGGCCTGATAATCAAGAATTTTACGACTGGTTCTGATAATCTCAATGGCGTTGCCTTCTGCAGGAGGTGTAGTAAACACCACCATGGTCAATGAATTGAGCACCACATAATCTGTGCCTAAAATTTGTTCATCGCCGTCCACACTGACTGTGAGTTGAGTATTGGCATCAATTTTGATTGCATTGCCAATGAAATAATTAGTAGTTGCTCCGTCTCCAACTGCTTTGAGATTTTGTAACTGCCAATCAACCCGTCCAAACGCATATACAGCATTTACGCCAGGTGCACCGACGTATATCCAACGTTCATCCTGGCTGATTGCAACACTGTATCCAAATTCTTCAGCCGCAGTGGTGGACCCAGGGCTGGTCAACAATTGCCATTGTCCGTAAGGAATATTTCCTGGTGCTGCCAGTTGTGGATCTCTAAAAATGACCACAGCATACCCATTGTCCACGGCACCGGTTGATCCCAAACTGCCTGGTGCTCCAGCCACAGCCCAGGTTTGGTTACCAAAGTCTACACTAGTGCCGTATCCACGAGCAGCCGTTTGACCATTGTATACGCCACCGCTAACATCCAATACATCCAGGCTTAGCACAGCATCGTTGGGTGCCAGGGCACTAACTGGTGCGTACACATTACTATCGCCCTTGACGTACACATAAACTCCACCACGTGGTGGCAAGTTGGTCAATGGATACGGAGTCCAGTATGCAGTGTTATAGATGCTGATGCCTTGTGGTACAGGAGCAGGTGCATAGAAAAATTCTGTTTGTAGTGGATCTGGCACATACACAATTGAAAATTCAACATATTCATTGGCAAAGGCCCATTCAGTTGCACCTACTGGGAATCGATATCTTGGACTGCCGACCAAGGCAGCATATCTATTTTGTGCTTGTGCTATTGCACTGCCGTATTGTTCGCCTTGGTCAACTTCTGAAGGACTCAATCCCAATAATTCAGCAAACACATCTTGTTTTTCAAGCACACTCCACAGTCCCTGGCCATTGTCATCTACCCAAACTTTGGCTCCTGGTTCAATGGTATTGGCATAAGGAAGATTCAATACATCGCTGGCCTGTGCCACACGTTGAGTTTGTAAAGTAAAACCTAGTCCTGTGCCGTTGCCCACAGTGCGATCACCAGTAAAACTAAATGCAACAGTGATTGTGTCAAGGCTTACTATACTGAGTACAGTGTACACACCATCCACTTCAGTGTCAAAGAATCGTATGACCAATTTGTCATTGACTGTTAGTCCATGCTGTCCAGAGAATATGACCAAACTGGTTCCATCTAAGTTGTCACACACGTGATTGATAGTGCCCGGTACTGATTGAGTTCTGTAAATGGCCCAGTCATAAGCGTTGATCTTTGCTACCCATACATTTGTACCAACACCAATTGAGTTGATGTTTGCGGCCAAGCTGTCGGTGTTATCGATATCAAATACTGTGATATCAACATCGTCAAGATTCACATAACCTGCTGTGGGCAATGCAATGTCTGTGGGCAATGTGGTAGTAGTAGGCAGTATGTCTGGGGAAGTGATATTGTAACTTTCCCGCCATATATCTGACACCAAAACAATTTGATCTGCTTGACTGGTTTCCTGAGGATTAACGATTTGTATTAGACTGGGATTGGAATCCAACAACGCACGATTCAATCGCAACTGGAAGAAACTGCGATTGGCATTGGCGCCATACACTGCACGTTGTACTGCCCAATTTTCGTAAATGCTGTAATCTGCAGATTCTTTACCCAGGTTGGCCTGAGCAAACAATTCAGCACTGAGTATGGTACCTTTGCTGCCTAGGAACTGTCGGTATACATTCAATTGACTGACATCATCAAGATTCAATGATGTCATGTATTGACGTGGACGGAATCCAATCAAACCATAACTCAACAAGTCGTTGTCTGTTTCAAGATTGGCAGTATTAATATTGTAACTGTTTTGTAACTGGTCCGCCTTGTTGGCCAGGTTAGGCAACAACCCCAATTCTATTTGCGTGTAGTCGCTAGCTAACCAGTTGTTAGCATTAAACACTGCTGTGGGTTGCACAATGCTGGCCGCCGACCAATATGCTCCTTTGTACTTGACAATTTCACCTTTGGTATATGTTGTATATGAGTTCCACTCTTGAATATTGTCTTGGTTGAGAATAAAACCTTGCGCATCTACTGAACCATTCCATTCAGTTGTGGTCACAGCAATCAGATTTAGTCGACTTTGACGGGCACCGGTCACTGGTTGATAAATCAAATCGCCAAACACGCTGGCATTGTTCAACACAATCATGTGTTCATATGAAGTGTATTTTAAATCAATGTAGCTCAGTGTTTGATCTGTAGCAGGTTCTGCTGTGAATGTATTGTCCAGTCGTGTGATAATGAGATTGCGTGTGGGCAACTCTCTACGATTCTGATCTAACAAAATATTGTCAGACGTTTGTGCAGCAATGCTGTCTACCACAGCCTGCTCACGAGAAATACTGAGTCTGAATGCCAATGGATTCAAATTGATCAAGGCATTTTCGTCCCAACCCTGCTGACTCCAGTACAGGAACTCATTGACCATTTGGCCCCAGTTTAATTCATACCCATTGGTACGATTGTCAAATATCAGACCTTGTCGTTCTAAGTATTTTCCATAACTCAACAAAAAGTCAGACACTGCGGTTTCACTGGCAAAAATAAATCCATATGGAATCTGTGTAACGTTGTTTGTATAAAACGTAGGGACTTGCACAGTTGCACCGCCTGCACTATAAGTTTGCAAACGTCCAGCATAGATGCTTTGAATTATGTTGAAGTACGGTTGTGATGTACTGTAGCCAAACACTGCGTAGCCACCTGCAACTTTTTGTATCACAACAGCTGAATAACTGGCTCGATCAAACGGTTGGTTCTTGTACAATACCAGGTCATAACTTTCGTCAGGAATCAAGAAAGTGGTGTTGGTAGAGTTAGGGCTGGACTTTTCAGTGTAAATTTTGATATACTGTTTGTCTGAGAAACTGGCCATTCTGTAGCACAATCTCACATCCAATGCACCAAGATCGGCAGTGAGGTCAGCGGTGCTGTCTACTCCGCTTTGACGATTAAAGTCCACAATCCAGTCAATATAACTGGCCTTGCTAACACCGTTGCCGTATATTTCCAAATCATTGGCATTCAATCTATAACGATTGTTGTAAAGATACTGATCAAGGTCTGCGTCAAATTTGTACAAGTCACGATCAGCAAACAAGGCAAAGAACTTGGCGGGTCGAGTCAATGCCAACAGTCGCATGACAGCAAATGGGTATGCACTGGAGTTCCACCATGATGCTTCTACAGGTCCGCCGTCGCCTACTGCCCAACTCTTGCGGAATGTGGTATCATTGTAGGTACCCACCACTGAATCAAACGGACTCAACAATTCGCCTTCTGAGCTGGTAGGTATTACTGGCAACAATGATGGTTCACCAGTGTTTGGGTCAATACTTGCTGGTCTAGCATATTCTGGACGGTAATACGGAGCAGCAGGATCTGCAACATAACCTGCTGCCAAATCGTCCCACAACACCAAGTTGTCTTGAGTGTATGGGCCATCCCCGTACACCAGATTCCACCAGGTTGGACGAATTGAGAATCCCAACATTTCCCAAGGTGTTTCTGCAGGTTGTTGAGTGTCATAGTAGTATCGATAGATTCCGCGCCATGCTCCTGGCAGTGCGTCATTATCTAATCGACTGGTGCTTCCACTATAGTTCCATGAAAATTCGTTGGCAGCTGAATAATCTTGTGTTTTGTAATCCAGCTTGTTCCAGGCCACATAACTCAAAAAGTCTGTGGCCAGGATGTTGTTGACATCAGCAATGCTGTAGCCGGTGGTTCTAAATTGTCCAGGTAGCACTTCTGCAATGCTGATTGGTACAGGATTTCCGTCCAGTTTCAAGTTGTTGAATATTCTTGTTTCAAATTCCAACAGCACATCATCTCTAATGTCACCAAATGTCTTTGTGATGCTGCCATCATGTCCCACAATCACTGTTTGCAAACCTGAACTGGTCTTCTGTGTGATAATCTCAGGACGGAATGCAGGATACAAGCCTAGTTTGGTAGGTGTATTAGGAACAAAACTACCATAGGTAGTAGAGTATTCATTTATTGTCAACACATCGCCCAAAGACAATGTTACTGATACTACAATTCGAGGACCATCTGTGGCCACTGCGTAATCAAGATCTCTGGAAAGAATCACATCATTCAAATACACATTCATACCCAGGTAGTTGGCTGATGTGTAATTGTACACATTAACAATATCAAATGTATCGCCGGTAGTATTTGATATAGTGTATGTTGTGGTTTGATACACTGCACCTGCAGGTATCATGTCGCTCCAGTAGAATGGTTGTGTTTCTATGCGTCCCAGTGTGATATCTGCTATGGCAATATCAAGTATTTCGCCGGCAGTTTGAAATTGAACCACTTGTTGAATTGCAGTGTTCAACATCTGACCTTTGAATTTCAAATATTCATTGCTGTTATATTGCAGGCTTGAAAATATGTTGTATTTTTCACTGCGCAAGAAATATCCAGCCAAGGTCAACGGAGAACTTTGTTGCAGTATGGTGGCACCGTATGGCACAATATTACCCAAATCTCTGGTGTTGTTTGCACCGTTAACCGGGCCTAACAAGGTCAACAAATTTTCGCAAATGCTTTCGTAGTGTGTGCGAATTGTGCCCAGTGTAAAACTAGGACTGTTGGTATTCAACGGATTATTTTGTAAGTTGATTGGAACCTGATAAAATGCAGTTGAACTGGTCTGATCACTCAACACTAACACTTCAATGATGTTGGTGGGCAAATACGTGTTGACCAAAGTAATAGTTGTGCTGTCAGCGCCCACTAGATAACTGTATTCGTCGGGCATTAAGAAATCTGAACTTACATAAATTTTTATCGGGGGTAGCACTGAATTAGTGCTAACCGCAACATCAAGTTTTAATGTTTGCCCAGTGTATGTAAATTTAAATTGTTGATATTGCTGACTGCTTGCCGCAGCAGTTTGCCAACCAATTAGTTTGCCAAACGCAATTCTATCTACATATTCTCTGGCCACACCTGAACTGATGTCAGATACAATTGACACATTGTCTTCAACATACAAGAATGTGTCTTTGTAGAGATTGTTTTCGAATACAATGTCACCTACGTTGTTGATGTTCAAATATTGTAATGGGAATTGCAAAATTGGATCAAGTATGCCAGTATCGCCCACAGCATAACTGAACAACTTGCTGCCCGTAAATGTGCTGGATGGGTATTTGACTCTGTCGCCAAAACTGATGCCAGTCAAATCATACACATTAAACAACGGTGCTTGTTGTATTCCAGTTTTCTGTTGTGCTTCCGTCCATTGCACACCATCGTACCAAAAACTCACACCTTTTTGTGTAGTCCCTTCAAGGCATACCAGGCTTTGATCCAGCAATACTGCGCCGTCGCTGGCCACTACAAGATTAATGATTGGTTGTGTAATCAACGGTGCCACACTGTCAGGTGTGATGAATTGAACCACATAAATTTTATTACGAACTTCCGGGTCTGAGTCAGCAGCAAAAATTACTCGGCTGCCATCAACAAATGTATAGCCATCCACTGAATATCCTGTGCTGCCTTCAATGTTGCTGAGTGCATCAGTTTCTGAAAAGTCAATGATATCCACTGGCTGTTTGCCTTCAGTGCCCATGTTGTACAATCTAATGTCAGGTCTGAAGTTGATAATTGGGCGTTTGGCTCGATAGTTGTTGTCCAGGTCAGCCACGTTGTTGTTGTAGGTAGCACTGGCCTGGATGACTTCTATGTGAAACCAACGATTGCTACGAGTCCATGCATTCAAATCTTTGCTGGCCCGATCAACGGTGAGATAGTCTACTTCTCCTGGTTCTGTGGCAATGGTACTATCTCTAGCATCAACCACATAAGTTTCTGGGGTGATAAAGTTTCGCACTGGCAGCAACTCAATTGCTGTGCCAACTCCTGCTACATAAAATTCATTGTTGGCAATGGCCACAGCAGTAAATCCTACCACTGTGGCAGTGCTCAATTCAAATGTTGCACCGTCGGCTACTGTGGCTATTGAAAATTGAATACCGTTGGCTGCTAATGATTTGATATAATAGCTTTGGCCAGCAACAATACCACCTGCGGTGGTGCCTGAAAACACAATTTCTTCGCCTTCGTACAATCCGTCGGTTGAACTGCATGTGATATAATTGCTGCCGGCCTGGGTGGCAGTACAAGTAAATGTGGTAGTACCTGAACCATAACTTACTGGCAGTACATCACCAGTGAAACGCACTTTGAGACCATTGGTCAATGCCACACCATTGGGGCTGGTATAAGTTTTTTGTCCAATAATTTGATCAACAAAAATTGTACTGGTTTCTGTTTGGTCCAGCAGACGAATTTTACCAAAAATTTCTGGGTCAGTTCCGTCTTGATAATACAACTCGTTGAACAACGCTGTCAACAAAGGTATGCGTTGAAAGTAACCAACAGCATTTTTATACCAACTGGTATTGCTGTAGGTGTTGCCATAACTGATGGTAAATTTTTCATTGATATCAACATCAGCAATTTTTGACAGACTAATGTATTCTACACCGTCGCGGTCTACTGTGCTGATTTGCCATATTTGATACCGATCTGCCAATGGCACTTCGGTAGACTGATCAAAGTTAATAGAATCATAACTGCCCACTGCGCCGTTGAATGAATCCAGTCTAGGCAGCGGATCATAGAATGTGGTTTCAATCCAGCCGCCATCTTCAGCATCTGCAATGCTGTTTGTAAACACCAGTGTACGACCATTGAGATATGTGGTACCATCAATGCCGCCATAGGTTGTAATAAATTGTTCTAGTGGTTGGTTGTTGATTTGATTGAATTTTAATTCCGTCAACAAATCAACTGGGCCTACGTCTGTGAGATTATAGTAAAATTCTTGTGCAGTTTTTTGTGGCACGTCAAATGTTACTATGCCCAGGTCTTCGCCGTTGTTGGTCACACCATAAACACCGCGGTTACTGAGATTGGGAGTGGTAGGTACTACACCATCCACTCCTGGGGCGGTTTGAATCCAAAATCCAGGTCCAGTACCAGGCGTGCCGTTAACAATGTTGATTGTGCCTCGCAGGTTGGTTTGATTCTCGCTGACATAATACAATGTGTTTGGGGCATCCTGTGGCACAACAAATGTCACAAGACCAAAACTGCTGCCGTTTCGCAACACGCCCGAATTGTATGCATCACCTGTGCCCAGACTCAGGGCAGTTTTGATCCAGAAAGGATATACACCATTGAGTGTGATGTTGAACACATAGGTATTGCCACGTGCCAACGTCAGGGTCGGATTGGATTGGAAGTCAATCAAGTATGCGGTGGTGCTGTTGTTTGTGACACGATAGTTCACAGTCTCTTTGGCGTTTTGCGCTACTTGAAATGTGTAACTACCGCCTCGTACCACATCAATTGTGGGATTGTTACCAGATAGTCCTGAGAACGTGTAAACCCCATTTTCTCTTGTGACCACAAAATTATCATTGGTTGGAATGCCAAGCGATCGTACGTCCACTGTTTCTGGTCCACTAGGCAACCAGAAGTACTGACTGAAATTGATAAAAGCATCGTAATCAACAAATGGATCCCAGGTATAATATTCACTGTTGTATAGTTGGTCAGCACGAGCCTGATCACCACCCTGGAATCCAATGGCATCATTCATGCCAGGATAAGTTATCACGTTCTTGACATTTTGAGTATCTGGTTCAAGGCTGATAACACCCGGTTCAAGTTGATAGTCTTGTCTAATTTGATCTGGTTCAACAACATAACTGTCATTGGGATTCACACCAGGACCCACAGTGCGTCCAATAAAGCCTTGTGTCTTTTTAAATTTAGGCTCTTGAACCATTTGGTCAAGTGTGGCCGCTAAAAATTGTTTGTTGACCGGAGTTCTAAAAATTTCTGGTAAAAAATCAACTGATCTAGTTCGTGCCATTAAATTACTCCGCTGCCTGGTGCAGTACGCAAGTTGGTACTGGTCAATGCTTCGATTACATCAATGTTGTCAATGGTTGCACCATTGGCAAAAATTTCGTTAGGCTGACTGCGAATTTCATACAGGTCACCAAAACTCTTTTGTTGATCTAACGGAACCAGCACCACTGAACTGATAATAGTACCTAGTTGTCTGTGCAAGTATGCCGCCAACTCTGAGAAATAGAAAGTATCGCCAAAACTCCATTTGTCAATGCTGAAATATGTGTTCATTTCTGCCAATACTGAACTCTTGATCTCGCTGGTGCTGGCTGTGCTGTTCTGCGCACGTATGACCTTGATAGTGGCACGTAGTTCTTGTGCAGCTTTGGGACCAAATAGTGGCTTGAATATCACCGAGTTGACCACAATATTATCTGAAATCATTTTGTAATCTTGCAGTGCTTGGTAATCAGTTGACAACTGATCAATGGTGGGCAATGCTGGCTCTGTAACGGTGCCAGTGGTATCTCTCAACCAATTTTGATATGCGGTGTAATAACTCAATGTGACCACATACAAGTCAATGATGTTGGTAGAGCCTGGGTCAATTCTGTTGGTCAATGGTGAGTTGTGACGGTATTGAAAATACAAACTTTGTCGGCCAGTTTTTGCAATCCACCCAGTTACTGAAATGATAGTACGCACACCAGTAACGGTGATGCTGAGTTGATAAAACGCATCTTCTTCATAGGCATAAAACACCTGCCCCGGTGTCCATTCAGTTTTGGCCAGTTCAATTTCGTCCAATGTACCATAGTCGTATATCACAATGCCTTCTTCAACCAACAAGTAACGTTGCAAGTTGTCAAAGTCCACAGTTTGTTGCAAGAACACAAATGGTCCTGAAGTGGTAGCAGGCCCTACAATTTCATCAAAGAAGTCCGGATTGTCTGGCACACCATCATTGTCTGAGTCACGATAACTTACCAACACCTGGAAGTCGTCTACATAGCCGTCACTTTCTACAGGTTGCCCAATGATAGTGGTGTAGATATCACCAGGTAAAGGTGCTGTGGAATCAGGCTGTGTATTCACAGCCAACACATTGATAAAGTCTTTGATAATTGTGCCTGTGCGGCTGTCGTATACCAGTTGATCTTCGTAAAAGAAAAATCTTGTTTGTAGTACTGATCCAAAGTTGTAACTTAGTCCACGGAATGTGATAGTGTAGTTTTGATTTTGCACTACAAATTGCACCAACCAACTGGCATCAAGATTGGCCCCAGATGTATTGTCAGCATACTGCTGACTCCATGGCGCAGAGTTGCTTTGTGAATATGCATCAAGATTGGTGCTGTATATGATATACCAGGTATAAGGGGTGCCGGTTATGTCACCATTGTTGTCATATCCTAGACCAAAGTTACGGTACAACAAAATTTGTTCTGCCATGGCTTGTTCAACGTCATTTGGTAGATCTGTCACAAACAACGGAATAATTGTGTCTATAATAGCACCTGTGGGCACAAAGTTGTTGATTGTGACCGGTCCGGCACCTGTGCTTAGATTGCCCAGGCCACCATTGTATCCATCTCCTATGATGAGTTGTGGACTGGCCCAAATTTCCATGCGTTCATCTGCTCGCATGGGGGTGCCTTGCACCAGTCTGTTGTTGCGATCAAAGTAATAGCCGGTGGGCGGCACAAACTTGATCAAGCTGCCTGGTATCACATACTGAAACATTGTGGTAGTGGTATCTCCCACCGGAATAGGAGTACCGTCTGGCCAGGTCGCACTGATAGTGGTATTTCTAAAATAACCAGTAGTTTCATTGGCCAATGTTGTACTTTGATTCCAGGTATACCCACTTAACCAAGTGACGCCTGTGGGTTGAGTAGTAGATGTGATGCGTGGAAAATTTGAATAATAAAATTGTCGTACAGTATCACCGTCAATGGCTGGCTGTACTTGATTGGTAATAATATCTGCAATCTCGTTACGGTTTGTGTATGAAAACAAAATAGTAGGCAAAATATTTTGTCTCCATATACCGCCATCACTTGAAAATGTGTTGGTTGATGAATATTTGCCTGTGTTGTCCACAAGATCAAGGTAACGGCTGGTACCAATGCTGGCACGATTCAATGCTTTTGATTTGATAATACTGTTGTATTGTGTGTAAGGGAACAGGTTATAGTCTTCGCCGTTGACCATACGATTCTGTGTGTAGTAACGTGCAGGAGCACGTTGCTTGATTTCGCCAATGGGTTCACGTGCCTGGCTGTTTGATACAGGACGTGTGATACCGCAAGTGAATGTAATTGTTTGCAAGTTGCCGTTGCGGTCAGTGTAACTGATGGGCAACACAACGTTTTGCATTTCTTCAGGGTTGATAATGTATTGCAGGCCGTTGCTGGCACGTACATAGGCACGGAAAATGCCCACAGGAATCTCTGAGAATACGCCATCACCAAACACCATGGTGATTTGGTCATTGGCTCTAGAAGTCACTGAATAAATTGGTTGCAAAATATTGTTGCGTTGTTCAGCCGCAGTGTACACGTTTTCAACAAATTGCCATTCACGGCTGATGTTGCCAATGTTGTCCAATTGAAACAACCAGCGATCGTCATTGTTTACACCTTCAACATTGATGTCCACTGTGCGGTTGGCAATGCGTTCGGCTAAATTGAAATCTTGATTTTGTAAAATGCCTTGTTTGAAAAAGAAGAAGTAACCTGTGTTGGCTGATTGAAACCCCAGTTGATCGTTTCTAAACAGCATGTTAAACACTGTGTTGGGCGCAGGAGCAGGTTCGTACACATAATCTTTTCCAACCGACGTAGAAGTCGTGGCTTCAAAAGGCATGTTGATGCCGTCCACTGTGGCAGTGTAAGGAATGACAGGTAAAAATCCTGACACCAAATTGATACCATATTCAGCAGTGTCTACCCCCAGGATGGTTTGACGATTGCCCGGACGACCTACTTTTTGACTGTCAACAAGACTGGCGTTGATAATGGCTGTGAATTGTTCTTGCCAGTCCACATTGGTGGGATCAGCCCAATTGATAGTGACATTGCTCAAATTTACACCGTTGTAATCCACAACATTTTCAGTTGTAGTTACGTTGAATACTTTGAGGAATCCTTCGGCTGCTGCATTACGCTTGGCAGTGTAGCTTACAAGATTGGCCAGTCGTACTACACTATCTCTACGTTCGGCTGTGTCTATGTAATTTTCTCTGGTGTTCAAGTCAGTACGGAATGCCAGTGCCTGGCCCATGAAAGCCATGACATCCAGCAAGGCAATAAATTCACTGGATTCAATGTAGTCATTGAATGTTTCAGGATAGTACAAACGCAAATAGTCAATGAAACTTTTACGAAGGGTTTCAAAGTCGTAACTTTGAAAGTCGGCTTCGCGATAAGTTTGGTAGATTTGTTTCCAATCTTCTACGCCAAATATTGCTGTCTGTCTTGTGGTTGTTGCCATTTTTGTCTCGTCCGTGCTTTATTTATTAATAATAAAAACGGCGTAGTTATACGTAACTGGCATTACGAGTTTGTTCGTCAAAGAATATGCTGAGAATTTCGGCGTTAGTGGTGTTGATAACCGTGATCTGAAGTTGTATCAATATGCCATTTTCCTGGGGAAACACTTGTATGTCATTGATAGTGAGTCTGGGATCACCACCTGCCACTCTCTGCACTTCAGCACGTATCTGTTGTGAAATTTGTTCAACTTGATTTTCAAACAAAAAATCATACAGTGCAGTGCCATAGCCCGGACGCCCAGGCAGTTCACCTTGACGAATGCTAAAGGCGTTCAACAGGTCTCGCTGAATTAGATCAAAGTCTGTGAGCGTGAACTTTTTGAATTGATTGATGGTGTTGAAGCCGATAAATGTGGTCATGACAATATTTATGGTGGTCAGGCAGTGGTACTTTGCGCAGCAAATTCTTTGAGTTTTTCAATGGTGGTTTCAATACGTTTTCTAAGTCCAATCAGATCTTTGATTTCTTTGTCAATGCTTGTTAGTACTATAGACGCTGCTGGCTCAATGCGAACTACTCGTTCAGCTTGCCGTTTGAGATCCAATAGTTTGCTGTCTGCCAATGCAATTTCGCCCAGCAGATCTTCAAGTTGAAGAATCACAGCAAAAGGATTATTACTGTTGCCACTTCTTCCTATTACATCTCGTTTGATATACAAATCAATTGTTTTTATTTCCCCAAATTTCTTTTGTATTTCAAAGGCTTCTTTTTGTGCATTGATTTGATCTGACACAGTGTATTTTATTGTGGGCACTTTGTCATTGCCCACAATGCGTTTGCTGGCTGCATCCACAGTTTGTCGATTCACTGTGTCAACTGCCGGCAACGGTGTGATCACTGCTTTCATGGGATCATCTATTTTAAAATTTGCAAAATCTGCTGCAAATGCTCCATCTCTTACTGCGGTGTCTAATTTAGACTTGATGTCTGCTGGCAACGGTAGTCCTTTGGCCCAGTCCAGTGTAGTGGGTATGCTTTTGGCAGCGGCGTTGGCCAGGCCGGCCAATGATGCGGTGCTTAATTTGTCTGTGGGTATGCCCAATTGCTTGACTGCATTGAGTCCTTGACTCATAAGTTGCTGTTGAATACTATCCTGAGTTGGCACTGAACCTAACAAACTGTCTAGACTATTGATACCATCTTTTCCAGTAAACACTGCTGGACTTTTCAACACGTCAGTCAGAGAATTAATACCTTGCTTCAAGTATGTGGCTGCGGTGCCTGGTTTGAGTACTCCAACAGATTCTAATTGTGATGCGTCAAACCCAAATTTGCCTGCACCGAGGGCGTCTGATATTGCGCTGGATGCTTGTCCCACAAGTTTGCTGGCCGAACTCATGGCAGCCGTGACATCAGAGATACCCAATCCCTGTATGGGCACAAGAGACGCACCTTGCTTGGCAAAGTCTGCTACATTGATGCCATTGGCCACTGGCAAGTTACTCACAACAGATGATATTCCTGACAGTGTTTTGCTGGCCACTGATTGTGCTTGTGCCGCTATGTCGCCAACTCCAGGTATATTTTTAATGGCTCCTGACAAGTCGCCACCAATGCCCTTGGCTGCTTGTGCCAGTTGTGCTTGAGCACCGGCCAGTCCATCAGCAGCCTGTGTGGCAGCACTGAGTACATCACCTTTTTTGAATCCCACCAAACTGCCAGCACTGACTTGTTTGTCAAATATGGCCTTGGCTTGAGCCTGGCTGAGACTTGGCGGGCCTTTGATTTCAAAAGGTTGTCCATTAACAGGATTGGTAAAACTAAAAATACTCATTTGGCTGAGATCTCCACGCCAGCAGGCACAGGCGTAGCACCCGGTGGAGGTGTTGGTTTGCCTGGCTCAAACTGTGTTTCCACCGCCACACCCTTGTTGTGATAAGGATACGGTTCGTGTGTGGGTGCTCGTGTGACAATGCTTTCTAGTTTGTCTTTTTGCACTTTCCATCCGGTGCTTGTGCTGAACGTCACATCGTCCATGGTGGTTTTTTGTATGAGCTTGGGTGCGGTCACTGTGGGTGCCGCAGGACCATTTAAGTCTATACCGCTAGCAGTAAACAACAATGATTCACCGCCGCTCCAAGATCCACCTGCACTTTGCAATGCCATTGATCCGTCGGCCTTGATACCTATCTTGGCTTTGCTGTAGATGGTTATGTCTTTTTTCACTGTGGCAGTGAGATCAGCATCGGCCTCCAAATTAATATTAGACATGGCCTTCATTTTTAAATTGCGACCAGCATACATGTTGATGTCACGATCAGCATGCAAATTGATGTCGCCCTGGGTGCGTATGTTCACACTGTTGGTACTGAACACATCCACTGTGCCTTCTTGACCAAACTCCAGCCAAGTTTGTCCATTGGCATGCAATATGTAAAAGAAGTTGCCAGAGTCGTTCATTGTGATCTGATGCCCTTTGGCTGTGCGCAGTCTGAACAAGGCATTTTTGCCGTCAATGTCACCGTCATCCATCACAAAAGTATGTCCGCCCATGCGGCTGATTACTTGTGCATCTTCAGGTTTGAGTTCTCCAGTTTGTACTTTTTTACGAAGATCATCAGGACTCATACCGCCTTGATACACAGCAACTCCTGGTGTGCTTACTCCAAAAACAGCACTGGGACTTTCTCTTTGGCTACTAGATTGTATAGGACCACGTTCTATATCTTCACCAACGCCTTGTTGAAACAATGCCTGTGCTACAACACCTTGCACAGGTTTTTTCTGCTTGAAAAATTCACTGGAATTTAGAACGCTATTGTTGTTGGTATTGATCTCTGTAACTGGCAACAACGTTGCATCAGCAAAGTATGTTTCTTGATTTTTGTTGCCTGACACATAACTTCTAACCGCGCCAATGGCTGGTACCATGTGGCCTATACCGTTGCCCGGAACTATACCAATGTAATACCCTAAATTTCTGTCTCCATTTGCAAAAACACACAGCACCTGAATGCCAATGTCTGGCGGGGTAAACCACATACCATATGAATTTTGATTGCCTGGATAAGAGCCAAAGTCGTTGTCAGCTGTTTTGCCCATTGGTGTGTATCCAAAGAACCCTGGCAAATAACTTACTGTGATCCATTTGGAACTGTCAGTTTTGTCAATACCAGCAAATGTTTCAATGTACACTTGCAAACGCCCTGCTCGTGTGGGGTCTGAATTGTTCATTACTATGCCCGAGAATGGGCCAAACTCTGCTGGCACACCTCCGCGGTCTAATTTGTAGTTTGTGGGACGACCTCTACTGCGTTGTACATCTTCTGACAAAGTTGCTCCTTATGCTTCTTTAACTATGGTTTGTGTACGCCCTGCATTGGCGAACGGGTTGGTATTTAACGGCGGCGGAGAGTTTTCTGCAAATGTAATAGGGCTAACTCCTGAGCCAGTTGGTGCTCGTGGATATGCCGACGGCGCGATTGCATTGTTGCTGTTCACTGGCGACGCCGACGAAGAACTACCAATGTTTGTTGCCTGTTGTACAGCTGCCGGAAGAGCACCGTTTTCAACAGCCGCTGCCGCAGTTTTTACACCATTGTCCAATGCGGAGTTGCCGTTGGACAATGCAGCCGACGGAGACTGTGCGTTTTTTCTGGCCAATATGGGATTGTCTGTGACGCTGTCATTGCCTGCAGCTCTATTTTGTGCTTCTCTCAAAGATGCACCATTGGTTGCCATAGTTGAGGCTGACTTGCCCACAGTGTTTGACCCATTAGGTTTGGGAAAGCGGAAATATGAACCTTTGATAGTTTGTTCAAACTTGCCTTGTTTGAATTCACTGATCACTCGGTTGGCAAGGTATACTGAACTTTGTATTGGCAGTCGATTTTTTGTATCGCCACCTGCATAAGGGTCTGCCAGTCCAGTGGTTAAATCATAATCGTTTGGTCTTTGCCAGGCAACTTCATACATCACTTGTTGTGCATCAAAGTTTATGGTGCCATCAGGTAAAAATGCAGAATAACTGAATTCTGCGGCACTGACTCTGCCGGCCATGCTGCCTTGTTGTATCCAAGCAGGATCACCAATGATACGCAATGCCCCGTCGCCCATGTTGCCAGGACTGTAAAGATACTCAGCAGCATTGGCTTGTGCTTCTAATGCCGGACCATCTTCACCTGTTCTGTTTTGTGTACTGCTGGCTGCATAGGTATATTTGGCTATGTCTCTCATGCTGGAAGTGAAATTTCTGCGTATGGCTGCGGTACCTGAATCTTCTTTACTGGTGCCTGTCACTGTCAAGTTATAGAGATTGTTGAAGTTGGCAGTGAAATCTAACACCGCTGTGTTTTGTCCAGTAAACCAGTAAGGGTAAGATTTATGGACTCCACGAAATTTGGTCAACGGAAAATATGTTGAGTCAAAATCTTGCAGAGTGTAAGGAGTCACAACAAATACAATATTGTAAGCATAGTCTCTGCGCAGTTTGTCGTATTTGCCTTGTCTTGCTTCCATGCTGATTTTAAACCAAGACATGGGTTTTTTCTGTGCTTGAGCATCGGGTCGTTCGACTCCACTGGAATCTATAGTGGTCAATTGTTGTTTGGCAATATAACTGCTGTTGCGAATCACCAGATCAATCACTTGTATGATTTGCATGCCGGCTGTGATGCTGTAGTTACGATTGTTGATCTTCATTGCATCAGTGTCTGGGTTTAATGTTGCATTGGGGTTTGTCTCAGCTGCCACGCCCATTGAAGTTCTACTTTGAGTAACTGTGCTACCGGGTAATCTCAGTGTGGCATCAGCAATGTTGAGGTCAGGGTCGTCAGGATTTTGATCAAACTCTATTGAATAAGTATCGGCTACTTCATATTTGCCTTTTTTGACCAATTCTTGTTGATACTTATTCATGGCCTGCATAAGGCCTTGTCTGACCACTTGACTAGAAGTAGGAGCCCCCGATGCTTTGGGCGGTGATCCTGTGGCAGCAATGGCGTTGTCAACTGCTCGCACTGATGCTTGTCTGTTAGTGGCAGTGTTAGTGGTACTAGCGGGTGTTACAAATTGCAATTCTCCGCCCAGCAACTCGCGCACTGATGACGCAGTAAATTGTGCATCATAAGGTATTGTGCCACGCCGTGTGTAGCCAGCAACCATCTGTGCCACTGGCGCACATTCAAAATCATAGGTGACCAGTTTTGAACTCACGCTCCAGTTGATTTTTTTAATCAAGAATGGAATAAATTTTTCCACAATGGCATTGGTATCCGACAATCCATCTTTGTCTGGTGCTGTTTTTCCGGCCACAAGATTGCCATCAATGTCATACCCGTACCAACGTATAACCATGAGATAAACTGCTGCTGTGTAATTGACTGGTTGGTTGGAATCATTTATTTGCCCAGCATCTTGTACTGCACGATATATTCTATCCAACAGTGTGATGTTACCTGGTTCTACCACAGTGAACTTTAAATCAGTGACCATGTGCGCTGCTTGTGTTTGCTGGCCAGGCAATGCATTGTCTATAGTGATTGAATCAATATAAAAGTCTTGGGGGAACGCTGGATTACGCCCGTAGTCTGCAGTTTCATCATTAATAAAATCAGCATTAGCATCCACACCATCCACTGTGCCAGACCCTTTGCCTAAAAATCCGCCTTTGTTGGTAGGCGCACCGCCACTTTGAAACAACAAAAAATATCCGTTGATGTTTTTTTTATTACTGAGCAGCAATCGTTCATACTGCTTGGCACTCATCAAATACACACTGGCGCTGTAGGTGTAACTGGCAAATTTGTCCAGTATATTGGGTTGAGGAATTATGTCATCTCTAGCTGAGAGATCGCCAACTACATCAGCGCGAGTTGCTGTAACTGTTACTTCGGGTAGAGTTGCAGCATCAGCAGGCACTTTATTTGCATTTTCATTGCCAGTGGCAATGTTAATTGACAAGCCTGTGTCTTGATTTTGTGCGCTGGGCAAAACTGGAGGTGGGGTACCGTAGGCCATGTGTTAGAATCCCAGCACAGATTTCAGTGTGGTGATCTTGGGCAGATAGATTGTGGTGCCTATTACAAAATCCACCGGAGGCTTTGTTAATGTGTTAGGGTTGCGTTGATAAAACACCCACCACAGTCTGGCATCACCGTACAAGTCATGGGCCAACAGGTCAGGGCGATATTGGTATGTGAGATTGATGCTGAAACTCAAATCATCACTTTCTTTGGGCAAGGGTCTGTCCACCATGACGTCAAGATAAAATTGATTGTACCCT
>Ga0209768_10000177_pt1 | contig 42117 bp, 41 predicted proteins | sample LauGreSBDMM110SD_3_FD_187564 | JGI IMG/M metagenome (GOLD analysis project Ga0209768, IMG submission 187564) | Freshwater lake microbial communities from Lake Michigan, USA - Sp13.BD.MM110.SD (SPAdes) (version 2) | ecosystem: Environmental > Aquatic > Freshwater > Lake | place: Lake Michigan... | reverse complement strand
ATTAAACTGCAATACCAATATTAAAAAGATTAATAACATGGCAATTAGCATGGCCTTTCCTAAAAAAGAAGAGGTTTCTTTTTCTTGCTCACTTTGCCCACTTAGTTTAATAGTTACATCAACAGGTATTTTGGTTTTTGATTTAAAGTCGTCAATTTTTATTTGCAACTGTTTATTTACTATACCTACCATTGTAGGGTTTAACACATTACTTTGCAATTGTATGGTACGCTTTACATTTTTGCGTTTAACCCCACCTGTTGTATTGGTATAATCTATTTTAGCTACTGTACCAAGTGGTATAGATTTAATACGCATGGTATTCATATCCAAAAACGTAATCCGCATGTTCATTAAATCGGTAATATTATTACGAATTAAATCGCTACTGCGTACTTGAATTTTATATTCCTCTTCGCCTTCTTTTAATTTACTTACCTCTTTACCAAATACAGCGGTACGAATTTCCATACCAATTTGCCCTGTACTTAAGCCTTCCATCATCGCCTTTTCTCTATCTACATTAATGGTAATTTCTGGATTGTTTAAATCAATATTACTTTGCAAATTTTCTACCCCCTCAACTGGGTTAACATCTAAATAAGCAAATAACTGAGAAGATACTTTTGCAATTTCTTCAAAATTATCGCCACTTACTTCAATGTTTACTGGAGGGTCGGTTGGTGGGCCACCATCTTCTTGAGTTACCTCTATACTAGCGCCTGGTATACCTTGTACCACTTTACGAATTTCTTCTTTAAACGGCATTGTTTGTTTACCATGCCTTTTTTCGTACTCTACAAAACTCACTTGTATTCTTCCTAAATTACTTTGTACACTTCTGTTGTTATCTCTAGGATTATTAGCACTTACCGCTACATTTGTAATAATACTTTCTACAATTCCGTTTGGTTTTGTTGGTAGTTCATTGGCTAAAACTTTAGTTACTCTTTTTTCTAAAATACGAGTTACACTATCGGTATACTCTGCAGTAGTACCTACGGGCATTTTTAAATACACATAAATAAAATTAGGATCTCCACTTGGGAAAAAAGTTGATTTATTACCTCTAGCCAATAATAACACTAACGACACCACGAAAAGTAAAAACAAGGATGCAAACATCCAAACCGGTCTCCATCCTTTTAACACCCAACGTAATAATTTTTCGTATCGGTTCATTAACTTGGGTAATGCCTTATGTTGAAAACGATAAATAAGCCCGTTTAAAAGATAGGCATTAAGTACAACTAAGCCAGCCATTATTAGTAGGAAATTACCAAAGCCATGTAAGGTAAATTTTTGTGCTGTTATAGAAGCAACATCTGTACCTAAGTTACCTATTTGTGTACCTACTATAAATCCAAAAAAGTTTAACAAAACACCCATAATAATCATACCCCAAAACCACCATTTTTTAAAGATGCTATTTTTAGGTTTTTCATGCTCCTTGCCTTCTGGCTTCATAAAACTTACGGCAAATACTGGGTTAAAAATAAAGGCTACAATTAATGATGCAGCTAATGTTAAAATTAACATGGCAGGCAAATAAATCATAAACTTACCTATTAAACCTTTCCAAAAAAGTAAGGGAAAAAATGGCGCAAGTGTTGTTGCAGTACCAGCCAATACAGGAATAAAAACCTCTCCTGCAGCCTCTTTGGCGCTTTTGACTATAGGCACTTTTCCATTAGCATAAATACGATGTGTATTTTCAATTACCACAATGGCATCATCTACAATAATACCCAAGCCAAATAGTAATGCAAAAAGTACAATAAAATTTAAGGTAACATTTGTGCCAATGATTGCGGTGGCTATAGGCAAAAACATAAAAGCAACAAATACACTTAAGGGCACACTTAATGCCACAAAAAATGCATTGGTAACGCCCATAAAAAACATAAGAATAATTAATACCAACACAAATCCAATAATAATAGTATTTACTAAGTCGTTAAAAGATGTTATGGTTTGTTTACTTTGGTCGCCAGTAATTACCACTTTTAAATCTTTAGGCAATTCATCTTTTGCCTGCATATCTGCAACAGCCTCTTTTACTTTATCGGCACAATTAATTAAATTTTCGCCAGCTCTTTTTACAATATTTAGTGTAACTACATTTTTACCATCTAACCTAGCATAACTTTCTTTTTCTTTTACGGTATCTTTTAATTGAGCTATATCTTTTAAATAAACTGTTGCTCCTTGAGCACCACTACGCACAACAATATCTTGTAAGCTTAAGGCACTTGTAAATTGTCCTTTAACCATAATGGTGCGTTTCATATTACCCACTTCTATTAAGCCTCCGGTAATATCTCTATTCTCTCTACTAATAGCATTTTCAATATCCATAAAAGATATTCTTGCTAAACCCATTTTATATGGATCAACATTTACTTGAATTTCTCTTTCGGGTGCACCAACAATTTCTGCCCTAGTAACTTCGGTTAACTCTTCAAACTTATCTTGCATTTTATCGGCATAGTACTTAAGTTTTAAACCATCGTAATCGCCACTTACGTTTACAAACATTATAGGTAATTCGCTAAATGCAAATTCTTGCACACTGGGTTGCTGGGTTAAATCGTTGGGTAAATCTGTTTTAGCTTTATCAATAGCATCTTTAACTTTTTGTTTAGCTATTTCTGTTTTTACATCGGTATCAAACTCCACCACAATAAGGCTATAGTCGGTTTGTGAGGTACTTTGTATTTTATTCACCTTAGCACCACTTATACCTTTTAATTGTTTTTCAATTGGCCTAGTTACTAAGTTTTCAATATCTTTTGGAGAGTTACCAATATGTACTGTTACTACAGAAATAGTTGGCACTACAATGTCTGGAAATTGCTCCTTTGGCATTGTGTTAAACTTGTATAAGCCAAACAATGAAATAAGCACCGCAATGATATACACTGCAGTTTTATTATCAACAGCCCAACTTGTGGGTTTAAAATCTTTTAATTTTGATGGTAATGATTTTAATGATGTAAATGATGACATATATTTAATTATTTCATTTTGTTGTTTGTGAATCTTTTATATTCTAACCTATCTTTTCCAAAATTGATTAATAGACCGACCTCTAAATTAAAGGCTTGTAAGTAATTTAATATTTGATTAAACGATGATGCAGTGTAGTTGTCTATTGCTTTAACCTCTACTAAAATTTTACCTTATACTAAAAAATCAACTCTGCGTTTACCTACTAATTTGTTTTCATAATAAACTTCTTGTTCAACTTCTCTTTGTATTCTTAACGTTGTTTTTTCTAGTTCTACTAAAAAAGCTCTTTGATAAATAACTTCAGGAAAACCTTTACCCAAAGAGTTATGTACCTTCATGGCACAACCAATAATTATTGACGTAATATCTGAGTATTTATATTCTGGTTTAATCATTTCAAGTATTATATCATTAACATCATTTTTATCATTTAATCACACTCACACTTTGCCCTTCGTACAAGCTTTGATAGCCCTCTGTAATCAACTGCTCCCCGACATTTAAGCCGCTTTTAATTTCAACATTATCTCCATAAACTTCGCCAATTATTACGGGCACTTTGTGTGCAGTGGTTTTTCCATTACTACTTTTTAGCATAGTAAAAACATACTTACCATTTTCATCTGTTTGTACCATATTAATAGATATTACAATGGCATTGGTGGCACTATAATCTTTTATACGCATAATGGCAGTTTGGTTAGGCTTTAACGAGCCATCGCTTGGTATTTTTGCTTCTGCCATAAAGCCTCGTAAATTAGCATCAATACTTTGGCTTATTAATGAAATTGATGAGGGGATATTAACTTTTTGAGCATCGGGAATATTAATTAAAACGGGTGTGCCTGTTCGCAAACGAGTTAAATAATTTTCAGGAACATTTACTTTTACTTTTAAAGTGTTTTTATTAATAATAACAATTTGCCCTCCTATTTGGGTAGCCCCAACAAATGTTTCCCCAATACGAATATTTACTCGGTCGGCTATACCACTTACGTCGCTATATACATTAGCTGTGTTTAATTGCTCAATCGCAACTTTTACTTGTTCGTTTGCAGCCACTAGTTGATTTTCTAAACTTTCAACATTTGTTTTTGCCGTAATCAATTGTACTTCGGTACCAATGCCTTGATCCCATAAATTCTTTTGGCGTTGATAAATATTTTTTGCAAAATTTAGTTGCGTTTTAATACCATCCATCGCTTTACGAGCAGCTAATATTTGTTGGCGTACAATAGCATCATCTAATTTTAAAACGAGCTGTCCTCTTTTTACAAATTGGCCTTCTTTAATATAAATTGCTTTTACTTGCCCCCCCATTCCTCTTGGAGAAATGTAGGAAACATTGTCAGCATCTACTCTGCCTAGCAAGTCAATAAAGTGCTCAAAAGCTTGTGTAGTAACAGACATGGTACTTACTAATTTTATTTTAGCAGCCATTGCAGTATTACTATCCATTCTTAGCAAATCGGCTTCTAACTTTTTTAACTCTGCATCGTTAGTGGCTTTTTCTTTTTTCTCTTTTTCTATTTTAGCTTTTAAATCGTTAATAGTTGCTGCACCATCTTTTTTGCTATTACTGCAAGATGTTACGGTTACTACACTTAAAAATAAAATTGCTATTGTTACGCTATTTCTCATTACAGTTATTTTAAATTTTTGGTTAGCTTATAATTTTCCGGTAGCTTTTAAATAATCAATTTTTGCATTTATTGCATCGTATAATGCATTGTAGTAGTTGGTTTGGGCTACTTTAAGCTCAGCTTGTGCAGTATAAATTTCTTGATTACTTCCTAGGCCTTGTTCAAATTTCTTTTTTGTGGTGTTGTACACTTTTTCTGCCAAAAGCATATTTTGATTTTGTACATCAATAGTTAAAATAGCACTCTTTACATTTACTCTAGCGGTATTTACATCGTAATCAATGGCTTGTTGTAATTGGGCAATATTATTTTTTGTTTTTTGTAATTCGTATTTGCTTTGTTGTATTAAAGCGTTTTTTTTATTGCCCTCAAAAATAGGTACCGATATTTTTAGACCTGCTAGCGATGTACTAAACCAATCGCCTTTATTAAAAAAGTTAAACGAGCTACGTTGTGCATTTTTACTAAAACTAGCAAAAGCAGCAACTGTAGGTAATTTACTTAGTTTGTATCGTTTAATATTATACTCTCCCAATTGTTGGGCTATACTTAGTAACTGAAATTCTTTTCGGTTTTTGTAATCGTAGCTTTCGTCTAAAATATTGTCTTTAATAAACGTTTCGCTAAGTGTATCGGACAATGCCAACGTTTCTTTTTGTGGCATATTTATTAAAAATTTTAAACCAGCATTTCCTATGGCTAATAAATTTTCTATTTTTTGTTTTTCGGTAGTAAGGTTATTTAATTGCACTTGCACTTTATCAATATCTAACCGCTCTGCAAAACCATTTTTATAAATTTCTTTTACATCGTACAATAGTTTTTCGAAACGTATTATATTAGCGTCTACTGCACCCAATTGTTTTTTTCCTACCACTAATTGATAATAAATTTTATGAATATTTGTTTTTATTTGCTCTTGCGTTACTTCTACATTTTTTTTTGCAAACTTTAAAACGGCATCTCTTGCCTGCAAGCCCACAAATACTTGTCCATCAAATAAGAGTTGGCTTACATCTATACCTGCATTTGCTATCCATGGCACACCAAACTGTGCAGCTATGTTACCAAAGTTTCCTCCATTAGGAAAAGTAATCGGACTACCATTTCCATTTTTTACGCCCTCATCAACCAATACTTGATAGGTAGCAGGACTGATGAAATTAGGTAACGATTGTACGGGTATATCAAAATATCGGGTTAGCCCTGCACTTGCATTAACTTGTGGCATTGCTACAGCAGTAATTTGTTTATTTACTTGTTGCTGAATTTGAATATCTAACAATGCATTTTTTACTTGCACTGCATTTTTTAACCCATATTCTACCGCTTGCTTTACCGAAAACGAGTTACTGTTTTGTGCATTAGAAATTATTGAAGTAAAAACCAAACTACTTATGAGCCCTAATTTTAAAAAAGATTTTTTTACTTGTGTCATCGTTTATTTTTTTGATCTATCTAACTGATGTTTTTGAATAAGTTTATATCCTTTATTAGAGGAAATGCCAAACAAAAAGTGCTCTCCAATTATCATCATTAAATCCATTAATGGATAGGATTTTGAAAATGGAAAAATTTCTGGGTTAAAAATTAGCATCATACTTTCTAGCCTAAATTTTGCTAACACTTCTATATTAATATCTTCTCTATATAAACCTTCTGCAATACCTCTTAGTAAATTTTGATGAATCATTTTTAAAATAAACTCATCTTTATGTTGTTGAAAACGTTTAAATGCTTTGGGGTGAAACTTTTGCATTTCGAATAAAACCATTGGGTTCATATCTCGTAACTGCTCTGCCACTACCCTAATAATATCATACACTTCTGCAATTGCATTATTCGATGTATTGGTACAGCGTACACAATCTTTTTGATTATTTTCAATATCAAACTCTAATGCAGCTGCAACTAATTCTTCTTTTTCGGTAAAGTGTTGGTAAAGGGTTTTTTTACTCATGCCTAGGTTGCTGGCAATATCATCCATGCTTACATTTCTAAAACCGTATTGCATAAATTGCTTTAAACTACCCTGTACTATTCTATCTTTTGCGTCCATTTTTAAGATTTGGAGCACAAAACTAGGGAAACTATTTGTATACCCAAAGTTTTCTTAGTTTTTATTTATTTTTTAACTTTAACATAATATAGAGCTAAAAAGTATTTATAAAGTAGCCAAAAAGTAGTGGCTATGTTGATATTTGCCTATTTACCCTTTGGAATTAAAGTATATTTGTAAAAAAATAATTGATGAAAAATGTATTTATTTTTAAAAAACTTTTACAATATTTTTTGCAGGGCTTACTAATACTTGCCCCAATTGCTATTACAGCCTATTCAATATTTTGGTTAGTTACCTCTATAGATAATCTTTTACCCATATTTACTTATAAAGATTTGCAAGGAAATGTACGAGTACAGAATTACGGTATTGGAATTTTAATAATTATTGCAGCGCTTATCTTTATCGGGTATTTTAGCTCCTTTTTTATAACGGGTAGGATAGTTAGTTTTGTAGATAAAATTTTAGAAAAAACACCAGGTATAAAATATATTTACAGCACCACGAGAGATTTTTTTGAAGCTTTTGCTGGTGAAAAAAAGAAATTTACAAAAAATGTTTTAGCCAATGTTGATGATAATGATGTTTGGCGTTTTGGTTTTGTTACTAGAGAAGATATGGATGATTTTGGATTAAAAGATTATGTAACCGTTTATATTCCTATGGCCTATTCGGTTGCTGGCAATGTATATGTAATACCTAAAGCAAGAGTAAAGCCTATTACTAATATAAGTGCAGCACAAACAATGAAATTTACGGTAAGTGGCGGAGTAACGGACTTAGAAGAAACCACCGCGTAATTATTGATATAAGAAGTAAGACTTTAAAGCACTCTTCATGTATAGTTTAATATTGTACTTTTAATTTGGTTAATTATAATCTTGCACATTTATTTTATGATGAAATTTTTAAAATGTTACTTACTTATAGCCTTATTAATTATTGCTTACCTGCCAACCTACTGTTGGGGATTTTATGCTCATAAAAAAATAAATAATTATGCAGTTTTTTTATTGCCGCCAGAAATGGTGGTGTTGTATAAACCCAATGCAGATTTTATTACTGAGCATTCGATTGACCCAGATAAACGTCGTTATGCTGTTAAAGATGAAGGACCAAGACATTATATAGATATTGACCATTATGGTACTTACCCCTATATAAACTTACCTCGAAAATGGGATAGTGCAGTGGTTAAGTTTGGGCAAGATAGTTTAATGCAATACGGCATTGTACCTTGGCATGTACAATTTATGTTGTACCGCTTAACTAATGCGTTTAAAGACAAAAACTTTAGTAGCATTATGAAAAACAGTGCCGAAATTGGGCACTATATTGCCGACGCACATGTACCGCTACACGCCAATAGCAATCATAACGGACAATTTACCAATCAAAAAGGTATACATGGTTTTTGGGAGAGTAGAGCCCCTGAGTTGTTAGCTGAAAAAGAATGGGATTTTTTTATTGGCAAAGCCCAATACATTAAAGACCCCGGTAATTTTATATGGGCAAGGGTATTGGAAAGTGCTAAAGCCTCGGATAGTGTATTACTTTTTGAAAAACAATTAACGCAACAATTTGCTGCCGATAAAAAATATAGTTTTGAAGAAAGAAACGGCGTAGTTATAAAACAATATTCTACGGCCTTTACTAAGGCATTTAATAAAAAATTAGATGGGATGATTGAACGCCGTATGCGGCAGAGTATACAAAGTATTGCCAGTTTTTGGTACACTGCTTGGGTAAATGCTGGTCAGCCCAATTTAAAAAGTTTAGTTGCCAAAAAGTTTACTGCAGATGATGTTAAAGAATTTGAAGAGCTAAATAGTAAATGGAATAGTGGTAGTAAAATGATTGGCAGAGAGGAGTAATTTATTTTAAAGAAATAATTTTTCTGCAATTGCTACACTTTCTGGTTTACCAACATCTACTAAATTATCGCCGCTATGGTCGTAACCTAAAATTGTATGATCGGCAGCTAAATCTAAATAGCTATCCATAATAGAAAATTTACCTGTTTGTTTTATTAACGAAAAAATTTGTGGCTCATAAATTACCACACAGCTGTATGCTTTTTCGCTAAGGTTTGGCTTATCAATAGATATTTTTGTTTCGCCAGTTTGTAAATTTTTCCAACCACACAATCTATTGTCCTCATCAAACAACAATACTCTACTTGATTTACGATTGGTTACTCCAAACGTAACTAACGGTTTATGTTGTTGATGAAAAGCAATTAATTTATTCAAATCTAAATTGGTGAGTATATCTACATTTAAAGAAATAAATGGTTTATTGCCATTTAATAAATGCATAGCCTTCATTAAACCTCCCCCAGTTTCTAGCACCACATCACTTTCATCGCTAACCACTACATTACTTCCCCAGCCTTTATTTGTAGTAATAGCATCAATTATTTGTTGTGAAAAATGATGAATGTTTACAACCACATCTGTAACCCCATATTGCTGCAAGTATTCAATATTTCGTTGCAATAAAGATTTGCCATTAACTAGAGCAAGTGCTTTAGGATACCGATCTGTCCAGGGTTTAAAACGAGTGCCTAGGCCAGCGGAAAAGATTATTGCTGAGAGCCCCTCCGCCCCTAAAGGGGAATTTTGTTCTCTACTAATTTGTAAATCTTTTATATTACTCATAATTAATGTTAAAACTTTTTCTAGACTATGTACTACTTCTTTATTTGTAAATCTAATTATTTTAATACCGAGTGCTTCAATCTCCGTTTTCCTTTTTTCATCATTTATTTTTATACCTTCTTTATTATGTATTAAACCATCAATTTCAATAACTAATTTTAATTGATGGCAATAAAAATCCGCAATGTAAAATAATAATGGATGTTGTCTTCTAAATTTAACACCAAGTTTATTTCCACTCAATTCGTTCCAAATAATCTCCTCTTCATGTGTCATTACCTTTCTTAATTCCTCTGCCCTTTTAAAAATTAAATTGGAAGCCCCGTAATACATATTGATGTTTCCTGTTTTCATAAAATGAGAAAATCCCTCCGCCCCTAAAGGAGAACTTTGGACTTTTATAATACTCAAGATTTATTTTTTCGAATAATTAAATTTAAAATAAGTCAGCTATTTTCAAAAAAGAAATACACCGAAAGTTAAGCCCCCTTTAGGGGGTTTGGGGGCTTCGTTTCCAATTTTCTTTATTCGTATGATTTAAATTTATGTTAACCTTAAACTTATTTTTTAAATGCCTAGCCACAGCCTCGGCTGCAAATACACTTCGGTGTTGACCACCAGTACATCCAAAATTAATACACAAATTTTCGAAACCCCGTTTAATATAATCCTCAACAGAAACATCAATAATACTATACACACCATTTAAAAAATCGGGCATTTTAGTTTGTTGTTCTAAAAAATCTTTAACGGGTTTATCTAACCCACTTAAATGTTTATACTCATCAAAACGGCCAGGATTTAAAATCCCCCTCATATCAAAAACAAAACCTCCCCCATTTTTTGTTTCATCTTTTGGGTAACCTTGTTGTATAAACGAAAAGCTGCAAACATCAACAACCAAATGGGTTTCGCTTGTAGCTTGCACTGGTGTAAACTCTTGCATTACTTCATTGCTAATACAAAGTTCCAATACTTTTTTAAACTCTGGCACAGCAATACCAGTACTTTGGTTACTTACAAACCATTTTAAATTTTGTAATGCTAACGGAATACTTGTTAAAAAATGTGCTTTCCGTTCAAACAAGCCTCTAAAACCATACGCTCCTAGTACTTGCAATAATCTAATTAAAACATACCCATTGTACTGACTTTTAAAAACGTCTCTATCTACCGTTTCTTCAACAATACTTTCAAAAGAATTTATATAATCTTCCAATAAATAATTTTTCCAATCTTCTGGTAAGTTTGCTTTTGCTTGCCACAACAAACTGGCTACATCATATTGTGGAGCACCTTTCATTCCACCTTGATAATCTATAAAACCAACATCCCCATTGCCTTTAACCATTATATTTCTACTCTGAAAATCTCTAAACATAAAAAACTTATACTCGGTATGAGATAAATAATTACTTAAAGCTTCAAAATCATCAATCAATTTTTGTTTATCGTAAGGGCGACGTAACGCATCTAAAAAATAATATTTAAAATAAAGCAAATCGGCCATTATTGCTTGTTTACCGAATGATGTATTGGTTAAACATTTTTCATAGTTTAATCCTTCATCACCTTTTATTTGTAGTAAGGCTAATTGATGCAAGCTAGTTTTATACAAATTGTATACTTCTGGTACATAACCTAATTCTTCTAACTTATTTAATAAAGACGCATCACCAAAATCTTCTTGTATATAACTATCTTTTTCGGCGTTTACGCAAAATAATTGTGGCGTAGCTAAATTTTTCTTTATAAAGTGTTCGGTAAAATAAATAAAGCTTTCGTTTTCTTTAATGTTAGCGCCATAGGTTGCTACAAAGTTTTTAGTTGCAGTATATATTCTATAATAATGCCTTTCGCTACCTGCTTGTGGCAATTTATCAATGCCTGTAATTTCATCTTTTGAGAACGATGCAAATAATTCTTTTATTTTATCGATAGTTGTCATGCAGAATTTTAATGGAGTAAAAATAGTTTAAAATAAACAGCCTTCAAAATGTTGAGGGCTTGTTGTGTAATTATTTTAATACCAGTTTATATTTTCATAGCATCATCGTTGCGAACTTGTTCTGTTAACTATTTTTTTGGGTCGGAAATGAATATTTAATCAATCCTTTCATCTGCATACCATTAGGGCTCTTTTATTATAGCGCATTAGGTTCGTTTTTTCACGATTCTTGCAGGAATTACTAATATATTTAGCTAAATATATTAGTAAATATATACTAAATTATTTAGCTTTACAAAAGTATTACCTCCCCCTTTTAAAAAATAGAAAGAAAAGTTAAACTTATATATATGGAAGTAGAAAATTTTTTAGGCAGCAGCTACACCGGTAGCAAGGATTTTACACAACATAATGTAGCTACCGCCAATGCTAGTGGCTTTGGTGCAGCTACAGATGATTATGCCGAACGTGGTATTGATTTAAACGAGCAATTAATTAAAAATAAACCTGCTAGTTTTTTTATGAGGGTTAGTGGCAGCAGTATGATTAATGCTGGCATTTATAATGGCGATATTGTTATTGTAGATAGAAGTGTAAAGCCTGCAAACAACAAAATTGTAATTGCTGTTATTGATGGCGAAATGCTAATACGCCGCTACCAAAAAACAATTAATAAACTTAGACTAGTGCCAGAAACGCCTAAGCTATCGCCTATTGAAGTAAGTGAGTTTAGCGATTGTATTATTTGGGGAGTTGTGGTGTGTGTAATAAGAACTACCCCCTAGCCACCTAAAGGGGAATTTAGTTCTTTTAGAAGTAGTGATACCTTCTGGTTTTATAATTATTTTTTTGCAAGCTATGAATACTAAAAATTTGTTTGAAAATACTCAGGCTCAAAATTACCCCTTTACGGGGCGAAGGGGGTTTAAAGCCATTGTAGATTGTAACAGTTTTTATTGCAGTTGCGAAAGATTATTTAGGCCAGAGCTAGATAATAAACCTGTTGTTGTATTGAGCAACAACGATGGTTGCATTATATCTAGAACGGATGAAGCAAAAAAATTAGGGGTAGAAATGGCGGGGCCCTACTTTAAGGCAAAGCCACTAATTGAAAAATATGGTGTAGCTACCTTTTCATCTAACTATAATTTGTATGGCGACTTAAGTTGGAGAGTAATGGAAACCTTACGAATACTTTTGGGTAAAGAAAACGTAGAAGTATATTCTGTTGATGAAGCGTTTTTAAACTTAGATGAGTTTGCCGAAAAAGATTTGCAACAAGTAGCCTTAACGATTAGAGAAACGGTGGAGATGTGGACAGGCATAAAAGTATCTGTTGGTGTAGCGCCTACAAAAGTGCTGAGCAAAGTAGCTAATCATTTGGCTAAAAAAAATAAAGTAGCTACACAGTGTTGCGTTGTGTTAGATACTAAAGAAAAAATTGCCAAAGCATTACAAGACACTCCTATTGGCGAGGTGTGGGGCATAGGCAGTCAGTATGCACAAAAATTAATAGAAATGAATGCAGTATTTACCGCTTACGACTTAACAAAAAAAACGGCAGAGTGGGCTCATAAAAACTTAGGCGGTGTAGTTGGCTTGCGTTTATTAAAAGAATTAAAAGGTGAACCATCTAACCAAATGAAAGAAGAACTAGTAGTAAAAAAAATGATTGCCACTACTAGAATGTTTGGCAGCTCCGTAAAAACCCTTGGCGAAATTAAAGAGGCTGTTGCTACGTACGTATCAAGAGCTGCAGAAAAGCTACGCCGACAAAAAAGTGCTGCTAGTATTATAAGTGTATTTATTGTACCAAAAGAGCAAAATAATGCTACCTATTTTAAACATGGCCCTACAGTAAGCAGCTATACCACATTACCCATTGCAACTAGTGCTACCAACGAATTAATAAAACCTGCAGCACTATTAGTAGATAAATTGTATGAGCAAGGACGCATTTATAAAAAGGCTGGCGTAATACTGAGTGGTATTGTACCAGATGATACTATACAAGCTAATTTATTTTTACCACACACAAAAAATTGCAACCGAAAATTGATGGATATAATTGATAATATAAATTTTAGTCAACGAGATGATATCGTAAAATTTGCAACTAGTGGTACAGCAAGAAATTGGAAAATGCGGCAGGAGTTGCGTAGCCCAAGATATACTACTAGATGGAATGAACTATTTTTAGTGAAGTAAAATAAAGGTGTAGCTACAAATATTTTTTATACAAACTGTATAGTATTTTTTCTGCCGATGGTGTTATACCTTTTGTAGTGTCTTGCATAAAATGGCGTTTAAAGCCAAGTATAGCAGCACTTGTATCTTTTACATCGTACCCAATAATTCGTAGTGCTGTTAAATAATCAACGTTTTTAGACTGATTAATTTTAGCAGTATCGCTCCACCATAAGCCAAACCCTTTATCACTTAATTGCTTCCAAGGGAAACGCCAGTTGGGATCGTTTTTACGTGTGGGTGCAATATCGCCATGGCCAATAAAGTTTGATGTGGGAATGGAGAACGATTTTTTTAACCGCTCTAATAAAGTGAGTAAACTATTTATTTGTCGCTCATCAAAATATTGAAAACCGTTATTATCTAATTCAATGCCAATACTACTGGAATTAATATCGGTAGCGTTACCCCATTTTGCAGCTCCGGCATGGTGAGCTCGTAAATAATCGTTAAGCATATGATATACTGTTCCATCTTTGCAAATTACATAATGAGCACTTACTTGTGTACGTGGCAATGTAAATGTTCGTAAGGTTTGTTCGCAACTATCTTGTGCTGTATGATGTATGATTACATAGTTAGGCTTACGCATGGTAAAATTTGTAGTGCCTACAAAATTTTGTGGGTAATTTAAACCTGTTGAGTCGTTAAGGGGATATTGCTGTAGTAATTTGGAAAAAGATTTTACTTGTTTTTTATGGGCCTTATTTGTGGTAGCATATTTATTTGTGCTACAAGCAGAAATAAGAAATAAACAAATTATGGATATGTAAACTTTCATTTAGTTTTTGTTGATTGTAACTTTTCGTAAATTACTACATTCATTAAAATTAGTAACATCCCATAAAAAATATCCTCAACTGGTATTGTATAAATACGGAAGTTAAAATTTTCGGTATGGTTATATTCTATTACAGGCAGTGCAGTTAAGAAACCATTTACAAGTAAAAAAGGAATTAAGCAAATGGCATAACTAACTAAAAAAGAAAGTGCATCAAACGACATAAACTTTTTGCGAAAAACATAGAGGCCCGTTATAAAAAAAAAATTTAAAATAAATGCCCAGGAAGTGTATTGCTGCTCTTTAAACAAAATACCTACTACTACAAAAACAATAGCCATGGATAATAAAATTAAATCGGCTACCGAATTGTTTTTTAAGGTTGGGAAATAACATCGTACACATGCGTATATAAATAGACAACAGTAGGGTACCACTATAAAAAACAGTATCTCTTCTATGGGCAAATTGTAGAGGTAAATACCCATATTATAAACTGGATTAAAACTCCAAATGCCTTTGTAGGTAAAATAACTATCCCAAATAATGTAGAAAAGTGCAGGTAGCAGCATCGCTTTAAATAAATATTTCCATTTGGTATAGAAAGCTACTTTTTTATCGAAGCTTAGTGCTAATGGCCCAGCTATGGAGCAGGCTAGTATTAAAAAATATGTATAATGGCTATTCACAAAAATAAAGGTAGGTATTTAAGGCGATGTATAGTAGCATGGATTACAAGAGTACCAACACGACATAATAGCTATACAAAAGCTAAACACAAAAATTACTTTGCTTGCAATTTTTTATCAGCTTTTACTTTTTCCGCATACTTTTTTGCAACCCATAACATTCCGAAGCTTTCGCCATATTCCTTCTGTAAATGTTTATGGTGCATTTTATGTGCCCAGCGTATGGTTTTAATATAAGTATTATTACTACGGCTAAACCATTTTATACGTTGATGTATGATTACCTCATGCACAATAAAATAAGCAAAGCCATATAAGGCTATACCAAAACCAATTGCTGCTACCCAATACAATTTATTTTGCAAACCTAGCATTATACAAAGCCAACTTGGTATAGCAAATATTAAAAAAAAGGCATCATTTTTTTCCCATTTGTGGCCTGAAGGTTTATGATGATCTTCATGCAAATACCATAAAAACCCATGCATAACAAAACGGTGGGTACACCAAGTAATACCTTCCATTAAAAGAAAAGTGCCTAATGTAATGGCTATAAGAATTATTGCATTCATAAAAAAGTGCGTAATAGTAAAAAAAACATAGCTTGTATTAATAACAAATGTATAGCAAATTTGTTTTGCTTATTAAAGCTACAAAAGTGGAAAATAGTTAATAAAAAAATACTTATAACAAACCAACACAAGTAATTATAAAAAGGTATCAGATCTGTTTTCCAATGCCAGTAGCCAAGTTTTATGGCAACAGGCTCCATAATCCAATCTAAGAAAACAGCAATAGTAGCACCATCAATTATTACAGAGATAGCTTTTAACGATTGGGTTGGTGTTTTGGTTTCTATTGCTAATTTACTAAGTGCTTTTTTAAATAAGGTGTACGTTGTTATTCCGCAACAATACATTACTATAAACCAATTTACACCTATAATTAAGGGTACATTTTTAACTTGTATGCCCAAAACATTACCGTAAGTATACTCGCCAAAAAGCAAGGCAGTATTTACACCTATAACCTCAACAACAAAACCAATACCAACTGTTATTGCCATAAACATATAAAAAAAAATATTTTTTTCTTTATGTGTATATATAAGTAAAGCAAAGGATAAGAGTAAATTAATTGGTGTTGCGTTTACAAAAAATGGAGATTTAAAAAACAATATACCTACTAAGCCAATAGCATGAAAAAAAATAGCAATACCAGTTGCTAGTTGATGTTTAGAAAAAGATTTAAATGTATTGATAAAATTAATTTTTAGATTGAATTAATTCGCTTACAATTTTTGCACTTTTTAAGCAAAGAGGAATACCCCCGCCAGGGTGTACACTTCCTCCACAAAAATATAATTGCTTGATATTACCTTTAAAATTAGGATGTCGCAAAAAAGCAGCAAACTTACTATTACTACTAGTTCCATACAAGCTTCCCATAAAAGAATTTGTTTTGGTTTCGATGGTTATGGGCTCAAGTATTTCTTCTACTTCAATATAATCTTCTATACTAGTTTGCAAAAGTGTATTAATTTTTACAATGATGTTTGCTTTTGCTTCTTGCTTTATTTGCTCCCAGTTTTGCCCAACATTTGCTGGTGCATTTACCATAACAAACCAATTTTGTTTACCACTTGGCGCTTGTGCTGGCTCAATAGTAGAGGTTATATTTATATAAATAGTAGGATCGGTGTAAACTGTTTTTTTTGTAAACAAACAATCAAACTCTTCTTTATAATTATTACTAAACAAAATATTATGTAGCTGTAATTCTTTAAACTCTTTTTTTATACCCCAATAAAAAACTATTGCACTACTACTTCTTTCGTTTTTTAATACCCGATTTGCTAACTGTGTATTATTTAATAACTTTTTATAGGTAAAATATACATCAACATTACTTACTATTAAATCTGCATAGATATTTTGGTTATTTACTACAACTCCTTTTACTAATCCGCTTGAATGAATTATTCTATCTACTTGGGTGTTAAAAATAAACGTAACACCCATTTTTTTTGCCAGTTTAACTAAAGCGTCTGTAATACTTACCATTCCGCCCTTAGGATAAAAAACACCTTCATTCATTTCTAAATGGGGTATTAAACTTAACATGCTTGGCACTTTATAAGGGTTACTACCGTTATAGGTGGCAAATCGGTTAAAAAGTTGTGTAGCTTCTGGACTTTTAAATTTTGAAGAATTATGCTTATGTAAGGTTTTAAAAAGATGACTAAATTTTACAGCTTTAAAAGCTATAAATGCATTTTTATTAAACCATGTTTTTCGTTTATGTAAGGAATTGTTTAAAAAAAGCTCTGCAATATTAGTGTACAATGTTTTTGCAGAAGATAAATAGTCTTTTACTACTTTTGGGCTTTCGCCTAATTGCTGCTGCAGTTCGTTTGCAAACTTATCCATATTTGCATACCCAACTACAATTTTACCATTTGCATAAAAGTACTTACAAGCAACATCAACTGATGTGTAGTTGAAATAGTTTTCAACAGGCTCGTTAGCTAGCTCAAATAATTCAATAATATTTTGAGGTTGTGTAAATAAAGAAGGGCCTGCATCAAAATGATAACCTTGTATTTTAAAAGCAGCTAATTTACCTCCTGCATAATCATTTTTTTCGTAAACGGTAACGTTATATCCTTTTAATTGCAAGCGTATGGCCGTAGCTAACCCTGCTACCCCGCTTCCTATAATTATGGCGTTATTAGATGTTTGCATAAATTTATAGTACCAATGTATTGCATTATTTTTTAACTTTTGATAAATATGATTTTAAAAGAGGTAAAGCTATTTTAAACCAAGCTGTATATTTAGTTGGGTGTTCAATTATTTCTTCTTGTATTTCTTCTACTGTTTTGTAACAATACGCATTAACCTCTGTTATCGATGGTGAAACTAGTCCATTATAGTTACCAATAAATACATGATCGTATTCATTTTCAATTAACCCATTTTCAAAACTTGCTTTGTACGTAAATTCAAATGCTTTGTTAAGCTGTGTGGTAAACCCCATCTCTTCTTGCAACCTATTTTGTGCTGCCTCAATTATTTGTTGCCCCACGTACGGGTGGCTGCAACAGGCATTTGTCCATAACCCACCGCTATGATATTTGTTAATAGCCCGTTGTTGTAAAAGCATTTTACCCTCTTCATTAAAAATAAAAACGCTAAATGCCCTGTGCAATAACCCTTTTTGATGTGCTTCCATTTTTTCGGCTACACCAATGGGTTCATCCAAATTATTAACTAAAATTAGTTGCTGCAAAATTTTATAACATATTTAATTGAGTACGTACCCCTGCTTTAGCTAGAATAAAAGCTTTGTAATAATCAGGTATTCTAATACGGGTTTCTAAAATTTTTGTGGGCTGTGTTTTTTTAATTTTTTTAAAAAGCGAAAGGTAATATTTGTAGGCTACATACACGCCAAACCTAGCTTTAGTAGGCAGTTGTAAAATACCCGTGTACGCATGTTCAAAATCTTTTGCAATATCGGCCTCAATTTTATTTTTCATAGAGGATGTAAAATTATTAAAATCAACATCTGGAAAATAAGTTCTACTTAGTTGTTGATAGTCTGCTTTTACATCTCGTAAAAAATTTACTTTTTGAAATGCCGCCCCTAAAGACTGAGCACTAGGTTTTAATTTTTTATATTCCTCTTCGTTACCTTCGCAAAAAACAAACAAACACATTAACCCAACAACCTCTGCACTTCCATAAATATAATCGCTATACCCTTTACTATCGTAATTAGATTTACTTAAATCAAACTCCATGCTAGTAAAAAAAGCATCAATTAAATGTGTATCTATTTTGTATTGATTAACTGTTGTTTGAAAACTTTGTAAAATAGGATTTAAACTTATCCCTCTTTTAATTGCATTATAGGTTTCTATTTTAAACTCTGCTAAAAGTTCTTGTTTGTTATATTCATGGAAAGTATCTACAATTTCATCTGCAAAGCGAACAAAACCATAAATGTTATAAATGGGTGTTCGTAAAGATTTGTGCAAAAGCTTTATAGCACTACTAAAAGAGGTACTATATAATTCAGTAGTTATTTTACTGCATTGTTCGCTTGTGTTATAAAATAATTGAATCATTTTACTAATAAATATATTGCCTATTTTAAATATTTTATTACTTCTTTCGCTACTACTTCGCCACTTATTAAACTTGGTGGTACACCTGGCCCAGGTACTGTAAGTTGACCTGTGTAAAACAAATTTATTACTTTTTTACTTTTGCATGATGGCTTTAATACTGCTGTTTGCATTAATGTATTTGCTAAACCATAAGCATTTCCCCTAAACGAGTTATAATCATGTACAAAATTACTAACCGAATAGGACTTTTTATATACAATATTATCAATTATTTTTTCGCCTATTTTTTCTTCAAATCGTTTTACTATTTTGTCAAAATACTTATCTCTCAATTCCTCCGTATCGCCTTGTAAGCCTGATGCTACGGGTATTAAAAAAAACAAATTTTCACTTCCTATCGGGGCTGTTGTTTTATCGGTAACCGAAGTTGCACTTACATAAAACAATGGGTCGGTAGGCCAAGCTGGTGAATCGTAAATTTCTTTTCCATGCACTCCAAAATCAGTATCAAAAAACAAGGTATGGTGCAATATATTTTTTAATTTTTTATTAACCCCTATGTAATATAACAAACAACTAGGAGCCATTGTTCTTTTGTTCCAATATTCGTTACTATACGTTCTACTCTTTTCTGGTAACAATTTAGTTTCGGTAAAATGATAATCTGCAGCACTAATAACTACATCTGCACTAACAGTAATTGGTAATTGTTGATTAGTTTGGTTATATGTTATACTTTTTGCCTTTCCATCAACAACATCTATTTGTTGTACATCGCTATTAAATTCAAATTTTACACCTAACTCATTTGCCAAACTATACATGCCTTCTACAATTTTGTACATTCCCCCTTGTGGGTACCAAGTGCCTAATTTAATATCGGCATAATTCATTAAACTGTATAGTGCAGGTGTATTTTGGGGCAAAGCTCCTAAAAAAAGTACCGGAAACTCCATTAGCTGTTGAAGCTTAGGGTTTTTAAAATATTTACCTACATGTTTTTTCATATTGGTAAATACATCTAATTTAAAAACCCCTTTTATTACATCCCAATCTAAAAATTCGGTAATAGACTGCCCTGGCTTATGTACCAATTTATTTATACCAACTTGGTATTTGTAGTTGGCTTCTGCTAAAAATTTATCCAACTGCACTCCACTTCCTTGCTCAATTGATTCGAATAAACTTTTTAACTCATTGTAGTTTGCTGGCACATTCATTTCACCATCTTGCCAATAAATTCTATATGATGGGTCTAGTCTATCTAAACTATAATAGTCGCTAACTTTTTTTTGAAACTCATTAAAAAAACGTTCAAAAACATCTGGCATCCAATACCAACTTGGCCCTATGTCAAACATAAAACCATCTTGTATTAGTTGCCTAGCTCTTCCTCCTGGGGTAGCTTGTTTTTCTACAACAGTAACAGCAAAACCAGCTTTTGCTAAAAAGCAGGCTGTTGATAAGCCTGCAAAACCACTACCGATTACTACAATGTTTTTCAAGAATGTAAAATAAACCTATTGAAATTAAAACGGAACAATAATTATTAATATCTAGTTAAATGCTCTTTCAATAATTTGCGAGCAAAATGAATTCTACTTTTTATAGTACCTAAAGGCTCGTTTAGCATATCGGCAATTTCGTTGTACTTATACCCATCAAAATAAAGCATAAAAGGCCTTTTGAATATAGCGGGTAGTTGATGAATTTCGTTTTGAATTTCCTTTAATTGTAAATTAACAATTGCGGTATTTGTAATTGCGCCTTGTTGATTATCTAACAAATACTCATTGGGTGTATAATCTAATATAGTTTGTTGCTTTGCTTTACGACGATAATCATTAATAAAAATATTACGCATTATGGTGTACAACCATGCTTTAATATTTGTACCTACATTATATTTATCCTTATTGGCTAATGCTCTGTAAAAAGTTTCTTGCAATAAGTCCTTTGCAGTTTCCACATCTCTTGTAAGAGTAACGGCAAATGGCTTTAAGTACTCTTCATTTCTTGTAAGCATTAAAGTAAATTCGGCTGTAGACATAAAATATTTGTTTAATTATTACAATGTAAAGTTAAACAAATAAATTTCAGACCACAAAATTTTTGTTTAATTACTTTTAAAAATAATTAAACAAAATGTATGTAAAATACTTAAATCGTTGAAATAAAGTCTGTTACAGACTTCAGGGTGCTTTTAAGTTGCGTATTAGGAGGCACTGTTTTGGAATAAGAAGAAGCTAAATAACCAGAAACAACTAATGGAATGTTGGGAACGGCTTCATAAAGATTAGCTAAAAACTTTTCGAAATTAAAATTACGGCCAACAACGGTTAAATGGGTATATAAATAACTAGGATTCAATTTTTCAACCAAATATTTAAGATCCTTAATAGGTACAGCCGAGCCCATATAAATAACTTTTATGCCTTTAGATTTTAGCATAAAATGCATAAAAAGAAGGCCTAACTCATGATGTTCGCCCTCGGGTAAAAATAAAATAATTGATTTGTCGGTAGTAGGAATGGCAGGAGCTTTTTCGATTCCAATAATTATTTTTTGTCTAATAATATTTGTAACTAAATGCTCTTGTGCAGGGTTTACATGGTTTGTAAGCCAAAGAAATCCAATTTTTTCTAAAAAAGGAAAAACTAACTGGTTTATTGTTTTATCAACCCCTCTTAGCATTATTGATGTATCAAGTATGGCCTCAAATTTATCCAACTTAATTTCAATCATGTGCTGTATAAGCTCATTTACTAGTCGCTCTTGCTGAGCCTCAGTTTGGTTTAGAGTTAATATTTTTTCTTGAACTTCGGCATCAGATAATTTATTGATATGAGAAACCTTAAATCCGTATTTATTTAAAAGAGAAACATTCAAAATAATTTTTAACTCTTCACTAGTGTAATAGCGAATATTGGTAGTCGTTCTACTTGGTTTTAAAAAAGTATATCGTTGTTCCCAAATACGTATAGTGTGGGCTTTAATACCTGATAAGTTTTCTAGATCCTTTATAGTAAATAAGTTATTATCCATAGTTTAATGACAATATAATACAACTTATTTATAAAATTGTTCAAAATTTAGCTAAGAAAAGTGCTAGTTTAAAAGTTTCGGATGGGCAAATCTTTAAAAAATTTATAGACTAATTGATTTTTGGGAAAGACAATTGACCATGCCGTTAAAAAGATAATTCTAAAATCGGTACAGAGTGATGCATTTTTTTGATACCACATTTCTAAGGCCCCTTTATAGGGATAAATTCTAGCGTACATTGCTTTTGGGTCGGGGGCATCGGAAATCATTTTTTCTTCGTCTCTAAAAATTAAAGAACCAATGCCGGTCATTCCGGGTTTGCAATTATAAATGTTGCTTCTAATTTCTTCAGGATAAAGGTTAACACTTACTTGCATCAGTGGCCTACCGGTAAAAGATAATTCTACATTAAGGTAACATCCCAATCTGCTTTTGCCATAAAAGAAGAAGCAGATAAACCAGCGAAACCACTTCCAATTACAATAATTTTGTGCATTAAAAAACCATTAATAAGCTAAAAAGGTAAATAAATTTAGTTTCTTGAGATCAAATCTAAAACTAAAAAACTCCATTAAATTGTGAAAGAGGAAAATTTGAGGTATTTATATTTTATTAAAAGCCATAAAATAAACCGCAGGAACTATTTTAATTTTAAAATGTCTGTTATATGATGTAGATATGCATCAATTACAATTTTTTTGGTAAATTTTTCCTTAACCCTTTCTCTTGCAGCATTGCCCATTTTTTCTCTTTCAAATGCTGATAAGTGAATCATTTTAATCATTTTATCAGTAAGATCTTCTACGTCTTTTACCTTGCAAAGAAAACCTGTTTCATTGTCCACTATAATTTCTCTGCATCCGGTAACGTTTGTGGCAATGGCAGGGCGTTTCATACTGGCTGCTTCAAGTAAAACATTACTCATACCTTCTCTGTAGGAAGGCAGCACCATACAATCTGCTTCAGCTATAAATGGCCGAACGTCTTCTACTGCCCCTAAATAATGCACAATACCTTCATCGAGCCAATGCATAATCTGCTTTTCAGTTATTATATTATCTTTTAAATTTTGGGCATAATATGGACCAATAACCTGGCAAATTACATTTGGATGATGTTGTTTAATATATTCTGCAGCAGCTAGATATTCAAGTACCCCTTTATCTTTAATAAGCCTGCTAATAAAAAGAAATACAAACTTTTCATCAGTTCTCTTTTTGTCAATGGGTGAAAAAAATTCTACATCAACACCGGAGCCGGGAATAATATTGGCTTGTCCGTTTTTGATGAATTTTTTACTTTTAAATAATTCCAGGTCATCTGTATTTTGAAAGAAAACAACTTTGGTTTTTTTTAATGCAGCCCTGTAAAGAGTTCTGGCTACTTTATAAACTATTGAATCACGTTCTGCAAGTGGGCCAATACCCGTTATGTTTGTTATCACAGGTATTTTTAACATCCTGCAAAGCATATTACCCCAAATAGCCGGTCTCATCGTAAATGTTAAGCAGATATCAGCATTTACCATTTTCAATGCTTTGTAAACATTTTTGATATAGTGTAAAACTTCTTTGGGGTTGGTATTACTCGTACCAACATTTATAACCTCAAACCCAAGCTTAGAGGCAAAATTTAATTCTTTGGCTGTGCCTGTACTTAAAACGGATACTTTATACCCTTTTTCTATTAAAGTTTCTGTTAGCTTACGCCGAACAGTATTGGTAGAGATAATATGATTTTCTAGTATAGCAATATTCATGAAGTAATTTTGATATTTTAAGTAAATTCATTATTTAATATTTTAATATTAAAAATTTACTTATTCTTAAAGGTTACTATTAGTTTTTAAGTATTCTATTTTTAAAAAATAAAAGAGTATAAATATAAAAAGACATTTAAACTTTTGCAATAATAAGATTTTTATTACCTATTAAATAAACAAAAAGTCAAAGTTTCACAACCTTCTCTATTTGTGTTTTTTAAAAAGAGAGGAGTTGGTTGAATTAGATAATTAAACAGTAAAAGAATCTTACCAATTTGACAAAAATCTTCTATCTTACAAATTCATGCAAACTTTTGTAAAGCAAATATATTAGATGAAGAATTACAACCAAACACCAATTGAAATAATTTCCACAAACAATAAAAATATAAGTGTTTTTAATACAGATGGTAAAAATATTGATAAAGAAGTTGTCGAAACTTTTGGGGAAGAATGGTTAAAATTTAATGCTTTTAGTGAAAAAGATATATTAGTAGCGGGTAATGAGTATTTCGATATTTTAAATGAAAAGGTAATTAATAAAGACAGTTATATTTTAGATATAGGTTGTGGAACGGGACGTTGGTCAAAGTACCTTTCATCAAAAGTTGGATTTATTGAAGCAATAGATCCCAGCAATGCTGTTTTTGCTGCAAATAAATTGTTGGAGAATATCAATAATATAAGAATAACAAAGGCTTCAGTAGATAATATTCCTTTTGAAGATAATACGTTTGATTTTGCGATGAGCATCGGTGTTCTACATCATATTCCCGATACCCAACAGGCAATGAAAGATGCTGTAAAAAAAGTAAAAATTGGAGGGTATTTTTATTGCTATTTATATTATAATCTTGAAAGCCGAGGATTTATATTTAAAAATCTTTTTGCATTATCCACAAAAGTTAGAAATAAAGTAAGTAAAATGAAATCTAACAACAAAAAAATTGTTTGTGATTTGATAGCTATTTTTTTTTACATGCCTTTTGTTATTATGACACGGATTTTGAATTTATTTTCACTCGATAAAATTTCTAAAAAAATTCCACTTAATGATTATAGTAATAAAAGTTTTTTTATTATAAGAAATGATGCACTTGATAGATTCGGTACAACATTAGAACAGCGTTTTAGCAAAAAGCAGGTTATAGAAATGATGGAAAACTCCGGTTTAAAAGAAATCATTGTTAGTAACGGATCGCCTTTTTATCATGCAATCGGAAAAAGATTTTAAACCATTTATTTTGTTAGCGAATTAAATCCTTGTTTTACCGTAAAATCAGTAACCACAGTAAAAATATTAGTTATTATTTATCCATTTGTCGTACCACATTTGAAACATAAGCAAGTGCCAAAGCTTTTCAGCCCTTTCAATTTTACCTTTATAAAATGAGTTATAAATGAGGTTAACCGCTTTCTGATTAAAAATATTTTGCTTTTTTATAAAATCAGCGTTAAAGTATTTATCTACATAAATTTTTAAATCATTTTGCAACCACTTTGCAATAGGTATACCGAAACCCATTTTAGGCCTGTCCATCATTTCTTTCGGGATGTATTTATGAACTATTTCTTTTAAAATAAATTTTTTGCTGCCGTTATTGTATTTATAGTTCATCGGCAATTGAGCAGCCCATTCTATAATTCGCTGGTCAAGAAATGGCTCTCGCCCTTCAAGCCCCACACTCATGGTTGCACGATCTACTTTTTGTAATATATCGTCTAGCATATAAGTTTGATAATCTACTGCCATCATATAAGCCATACCTGAATAATATTCCGGTTTCAATTCTTCGCTATCAAACCCCGAACTGATTATATCAACATCGTTTTTTATTAAGAGATCCACTTCAGATTTATCAAGTTGCTGCGTTATGCTTTGCAGAATATTTGATACAGAAGGTTGTTTTAATAAATTCTTAAGCTTTTCATACCGGGAATGAAAAAGATATTGTTTATTTAAAATAGGAATTGATTGGGCAGGTATTGCGTGCATAAGACGTGCAGCACTTTTTCTAACAAAAGCGGGAATACTGTTTAGTTTATCACCATATTTTATTAGATAATCGTATCTGTTATATCCCGCAAAAATTTCATCGCCACCATCTGCAGAAAGTGCTACAGTTACTTTTTCTTTTGCTATCCTACTGACAAGAGAAGTTGGAATGGCGCTGCTGTCAGCAAATGGCTCATCATAAAAAAAAGGCAATTGCGGTACAATTTCCAAAGCTTCCTTTTCTGTACAATAATATTCAGTATGGTCAGTACCTAAGTGGGAAGCTACTTCTTTTGCAAATGGTGCTTCGTTTAAGCCAGCATCTGGCATTCCAATGGTAAATGTCTTAATTTTTTGGGTACTATTAGCCTGCAGTATGGCTGTTACGCAACTACTATCGTAACCACCACTTAAAAAAACACCCACCGGCACATCACTTACCATTCTATATTGAAAAGCACTGATCAATAGTTTTTCTGTCTCTTCAATGGCTTCGGGTAAATCAATTTTTAAAGTAGGCTTATTATAAGCATCGTATACATTCCAGTATTGAGTGGTATGCAAAGCTTTGGTTTGCATATTTAAATGTAAATGGTGCCCGGGCTTTAATTTAAATGTATTTTTAAAAATACAATGCGGTGTTGGCACATAACCATATTGCATAAAAGCGCCCACAGCATTTAAATCTATATCTTTTGAAAATGATGGATGTTTTACAATAGCTTTCAGTTCAGAAGCAAATAAAAATAAACCCTCATGGTAATAATAAAAAAAGGGCTTTACACCAGCTCTGTCTCTACAGGCAAATAATTCCTGCTTTTCATCATCATAAATTACAAAGGCAAACATGCCGATAAATTTTTGAACTGCATCTTCACCCCATTGTTTGTAACTGTGTAAAATTACCTCCGTATCGCTGTGGCTTTCAAAATGGTGGCCTAAAACTTCTAACTCCTTCTTTATTTCTTCGTAATTATAAATTTCGCCGTTAAAAGTAATGTGTAGGTTTTCAAAATGCATTGGCTGACTGCCACCTTCCGTAAGATCAATTATACTCAATCTCCTGTGCCCAAGCCCAATGCCACCATACGCTGATGCATAAGTATTATACCCCTCACCATCAGGCCCACGGTGAGCCATGGTACGGTTCATTTGCTCTAAAATCTGAAGTGAAGTTGTGTTATTAAAGTCGAGAAAGCCTGAGATAGCGCACATAATGTTATGAGTCTTGTAAATGGATAAAATTACTTGAAAAAATTTATTTATTATTTAAAAAACTCATTTTTAATTTAAATATGTTGAACATTTTTTTTATTAACTCTGATTATTCTGTAACAAAGTATTCCCGCAAATAAAAAAGGCAAAATAGGAAGTCGGTAGCGGGATATTGTTCCTAAATTAAAAGTTGTGATACCTATTATTATGCCTAAAATAATAAAAAACAAAATTGCAAATCGTATGAAAATGAGTGCCTTTGGGGATGGAGTAATAATTGACGTTATTTTTATTTTTTTAAATAAAATGTAATAAAGTAGTAAGTTTTCTAGGATAGAAAATACATAAATTATTGTACGCAACTCCCAAGGGAAAGGCCTTAAAAAAACATTTATTAAACCTTGAAACAGGAAATTTAAGAAGCCAAATGGAGTTGGGTCAATTTGTTTAACTATACCCCCAGTACCTTCATCTGAAACAGAGGAATAAGAGTTTAAAAAAAGCTGAGAAGTACTAATAATTTCTTTAAAGACATCAAATATTAAAATTGATGACTGTGAATAAAACAACCCTAGTGAACCAAATATTACTACAAAAAAAATTAATTTACCCATAAGATCAAATTTTTTAAAAATGCTTATTGAGTAAGCTAGAATTAATGCTAATAACAAAGCTGAAAAAATATACGATTTTGTATTCAATAATATTGCAGATCCTAAAGCAATTAATACCAGACGCTTTATCCAAAATTTGTTATTGCAAAAAACATTAAAAACAACTATACCCAAACCAACTAAACTAATTGGATCTTTTAAAATTCCATTTCCCCAAAACCATAATGAAGGTAGAAACAAACACAATAATGCAAGTTGCTTCTTGTAATCCGGGAAAAATTGATAAAAAACTCTAAAAATATACCAACAACCTAAAAATGAAAAAAAGCCAAAAAACATGGCAATCGCTGGGTATGAGTTAAAACAAATAATATTAAATACGGAAGCGATTTTAGCAACATTTGCGTTTTCAGGTAAGCTATAAACCAAAGAACTTATGTATCCTTCTTCTAATACCCTATCCATACAAGCGAGTGAGTGGACATTACTACTTGTTGGGCTATTAATAATTATCTGCCACCATGAATAGAAACTTTCGGATCTGAAAGAACTAATTATTTGCGTGTGAGCATAATAAGAAAACGTATCACCGTAGCCATAAATGTATTGATAAACAACTGCAATGCATAAACTGCCTAATAACCTTAATAATAGTGCATTATAGAAATATAGTTGTATTGCCTGAGGTTGTTTTTTTTTTATAAAATAAGCAATAAAAATAATTACAATAATAGCAATAGGCACAGCCAGGTAATCAATATTATTAAATAATGTAGTATTCAAAAATGCTTAATTTTTATTATATAGAGAGGAATTTAAAACAACTTAATTGATTAGCACTTAAAATTAAAGGAAATGAAGCAGCTCATTTTTACTTTATATTAAGTTAATCAGCAAGGGTATGCTTTACACTGCCCACAGGTTTGTTGTAAATAAATTTGTTTAAGAACTGTAATACTGTCAAGCCGGTCACCTTGGCCAAAACTCTGGACTTAAAGCCAGTAAATGATTTGGCATAATTGCGCTTCATCATAAACTGGTCACATAACTGTGAAAAATTTTTTAAAAATAACTCCGCCAACGGCTTATTTTACTTGTTTATAACATTTTAATCTTCTTTCCATGTATTTAGAAAATCCTTAGCAACATCTGTATAATTGAAATATTGTTCTACAAATGTTCGAGAAGCTAAGCCCATTTCAATAATTTCATCTTTTCTATCTAAAATATCAATCATTGTTTTTTCTATTTGTTTTACATCCGGCAAAATATTAATGGCTGGGTTATATATATCTTTTCCTAAATATTCATAAGCAACGGGTTCTGCACCTCCCATAACTACTCTACCCATTGCCATGCTACTCAATGCATTCATAGCTAAGCAATACGAATAGGCTTGATCTATAACGACATTAGTTTTGGTTAACAATTCTGTATATTCTTCGAATGACAAATTGCCGGCAAATGCAATATCAACATCGGAAGGATATTTTGCTCTAACATTTTCCATAGCTTCTTTGATAAACCGAGTACCTTTATAACCAGATCTACCCTCATTTAAACCATGGAAAAAAGTAACAACACCATTTGTTAATTTGTTTTCCTGATACTTTAATTTGTTTGTATCTACCGGGAAAGATATTGTATTTTTCCTTTTTGGATGATCTTTATATCCATTCTGATATTCATATGCAAGAGGAATTATTCCATCAACAAAACTTTCTACATCTTTAGTCACAAACTTAATATATGGCTTTATTTGAGGGCATCCATATTTTTTGTCATACTGTAGGCATCCGGTACAAGAAGTATACTTTAAAGCAAAACTAGCTTTATAAATATTATAACTGGATCCGGCACTTATCAAATAAATTTTTTTATTGTGCTTTTTTAAATACCTTAAAAAAATAGTATTATAAAAAGGTATTTTTTTATTAAAGATAAATGGGGAAATAAGTTGTACTACATCGTATCCTTTAAAATTTTCAATTTCATTTATAGGATGCATAAAATCTTTTACAATTGTTTTTACATTGAGCGCATTGGTATTTATAAAAATATCCGATTTAAAATTTCTATACCCATCACCATCTGCAGCAAATAATACTGTATGCCCTAAATGCCTTAGTCCATTTGCCAAATTTAAATGGACGCCACTAAACTCCCCTAACAATAATATTTTCATTCTTATTTTTATTATAACTTCCTTGTTCTATTTATATACTTTCTACTTACTATTAGATAAACTAATATATATGACGCTACCTGAAAGAAGCTGCTAATTACCGACGCTATGGCTACACCTTTTATCTGATAAAATAGTGCACCAAAATAAAATAATGCAATATTTACAACTAAAATAACAAAAGTTACTACCATACCTATTGATTGCTTTTTAATTACAATAAAAAGGCTGTTTATAACTCCTATTACATAGTTAAACGGGATTACTAAAATCATTATTGCAAATATATAACTTGCATAGGCAGGTAAATTTTTCATCAATTTAATGGCAAATGGTATACTTAAATAACAGACAACAGTTACCATTATCCCCACTATAAATATTGCCGGAATTATCCCCACAATAAACCTACTAAGTTTTGTTGGATTTTCTACAAACTTTTTATTTAATACAGGAAAAATTACAATTCCCATAAATGGGGCTGCTGCTGTAAAACAAGTTATTAAAATTGAGCCACTAGTATATACACCTAAACTTACACTTCCAATAATGCCAAATATTATTAAAATATTTATACGGCTTCCTATTTGAAAAAAAATTGCACTTAATAATAATGACCAACTCTCTTTTGCTAAATATCTAAAGGTTATATCTTCAGACGTTTTAATAACAAAATCGCTTTTTAAATCTGGAATTTTTATAGTATTTATTTCATTTTTATAGATGTTGAAATAAAAAATATTGATTATAAAAAACAGAAATGAACTGCATAATATTGCAAAGTATGTAACTGTAATTGAGTATTTTAAAAAACAACTAATGGATACAAATAAAATAGCTGATAATGCATGAAGTATTTTAATAGGGGAATACTTTTTATACATTTTTAATGATAATAAAATCATATAAAAGGTATCACAAAGCGAATCTAACCCTTTTGCAATAATTAATATTATTATAAATATAAATTGCCTATTATCGGTTAGAGGATATATAACAAATTGTATCGTTACTACAATTATTAGGGTGAGAAAAATAATAAAGCTTCTGATTTGCAAAACCTTTACTAGATATGCTTTATTAAGTTTACTGTTTATACCTACGTCTCTCATTATTAGATTGCTAAACGCTGAACCTAACCCTAAAATGGCAAGCTGAGATACTGCAGTACCATAACTGAATATACCTAATGAGGCAGTTCCATAATATCGATTGTATAAAAGGCTTATGACAAAAACACCAAAAAGCCATAGGTATTCTGTAAATATTACCCAGATACTCTCTTTTATGAAAGTACTTTTAGATTTTAATGAAAGAAGAATTTTTTTAATTTTTAAAAACATGCTACATAGTAATATGCAAAATTAATATTCAGGATATATATTAAAATACGATAAGCACATTTTTAATATTATGTGCCATTACATTTTAAATTTTATTTAATCGATGGCTTAAAATATTTACTACCGAATTTTTTAATGTATTAACCGCCGCTAGCAACCGCTTTTTTATGAATAATCGTTTAAGATAAAAGCTTAAAAACCCACCCTTTTATTATGGATATTGTGTGCGTAGTAATTATTATTATCTATACAATTAATAATTATTTACCGTTTCTATTATATGTTTTATTTCATTATCAGGTATAATGGGGCTAATAGGTAATGAGATTATTTCTTCATGTATTTGTTCGCTTAAAGGAAGATGCAGATTGTTAAATTCTTTATATGCAGGTTGTTTATGTGGAGGTACAGGGTAATGTATTACGGTTTGTATATTATTAACTGTAAGGTATTCCTGAAAATGTTTTCTATCCTTTACCCGTACTGTAAACAAATGCCAAACATGCCCTTCCCTTGCTGTAACGGTAGGCGTAATGATCTTATCATTATTTATTTCATTCAAATAAACCTTCGCCACTACTTGTCTATAACTAATTTCCTTATCTAAATATTTGAGTTTAACAGATAATAATGCTGCTTGCAGTTCGTCTAACCTGCTATTAATGCCTTTGTATAAATTATGATATTTTACATTAGAACCATAATTTCTTAAAGCCTTAATTGTTTTGGTTAATTCTTCATCATTTGTTGTAATCGCTCCCGCATCTCCTAATGCTCCCAGGTTTTTGCCGGGGTAAAAACTAAAACCACTGGCATCTCCTAAATTTCCACTTTTATTTCCGTTAGTATAAACTGCACCATGCGATTGTGCACTATCTTCTATTACTTTTAAACCATGTTTTTTTGCTATGCTGTTTATAGAATCCATATCACACAGTTGACCGTATAAATGCACCGGTAGAATTGCCTTGGTACGACTGGTTATTTTTGCTTCAATAAGTTCCGGATTTAACAGATAAGTATCGAGCCTTGGTTCGCACAATACTGGCTTAAGTCCGGCTTTTGATATTGCTATAATGCTAGCTATATAAGTATTGGAAGGCACAATTATTTCATCGCCATCTTTCATCAATCCCATTTCTTTATACCCCTCTAATATTAATATCAGTGCATCTAAACCATTTGCAACACCAATACAATATTTACTGCCACAATAAGCAGCAAATTCATTTTCAAATAATTCTAATTCTTTACCCATTATAAACCAACCACTTTGCAAAACCCTTTCAAAGGCTTCTGAAAGTTCCGTTTTATATTGCAAATTTATTTTTTGGAGGTCGAGGAATTTTATCATTACTAACTAAATATTAAAAGCAAATCTTAAAATCGTTCTATCACAATCCCTTTCTCATCTACCCTTCCCACAAGCCTTGCTGGATTCCCTAACATTAACGAAAAGGCAGGAACATCTTTTGTGACAAGGCTACCGGCAGCTATCAGTGAATATTCACCAATACTTACTCCACCCATTATTGTAGCATTTGCCCCAACAGAAACAAAATTATCAATTTTAGTATGTTGAAATTGTTGGGGATATTGTTTGGATCGTGGATATTTGTCGTTTACAAAAGTTACATTAGGTCCAAGAAATACATCATTAGCAATTTCAATACCATCCCAAATAAAAACGCCACTCTTTACAGTCACCCTATCACCAATTTTTACACTATTCTCAATGAATGTATGACAATTAATATTGCAATTCTTACCTATTTGAGCTCCTTCCAAAATAATCGCAAATTGCCATACTTGAGTACCCTCACCAATATTTTTTGAATGAACGTCGGCTAAGGCATGAATTTTTAGTGAACTCACGATTGTAGTTTTTTAAAAACAGCATAATCCCTAATATAATCACTCTCTTTATATACCATACTAGCAATACACATCTGTACTGCATTATGGTTGTATTCCATTGTATGCCAAGAATATTTAGGCAAATAAACTCCTTGATCTGGTGACTCTAAAATGAAAGTATTTTTAGAACCATCAGGCATTTCAGTTTTTACCGTTATTTTACCTGCAACTGCTACTAAAATTTGTTCCAGATCATGGTGCGCATGTCCACCTCTTTCGATATCGTCTGGTGTAAAATATGTCCAATAAATTCTTTTTACATCAAATGGAAGTGTTTCATTTTCTGCTAAAGAAATATAACCCAAAGATGAGTTTCCAATTTTGGGGAACTGAATAAGTTTCGGTTTTGTAATAATCATACACTTTTCATTTTAAACTGCTATCCTCTTTAAATATTCTCCGTACCAGCTTCTTATCATTTTTACTGCTAAGGTAGTTAATTGTTCTCTGCTTATAAATCCCATTCTGTATGCAATATCTTCAGGGCATCCAATTTTTAAACCATGTCTCTTTTCTATAATCCTCACATATTCACTGGTATCATTTAAGCTGTCAAAGGTTGCTTTATCTAACCAAGTAAAGCTACGATCTAACACAGCAACTTTAAGTTTTTTTTCTAAATAGTATGTAATGTCATTGACTGTAACAATAACTCTTTTTTTATATGCCTCTGATTTTATCAATTAGATTTACGATTAAACTATTTTATTTGCTAAAATTTTTAATACGTATGCAATTCTTTTTGTGAAAGTATGATTTGCTTTTACTTTTAAATATCCACTATTTTGTATATAATTTAATGCAATGGTATTAGCAAATGCATGCTTTAAATTACTCAACAACTCCTCCTCATTTTTATACCAAACCAAATCCTCCTCACTAAAATAATCGCCAATAAACGTTTTATAATCACATACCTGCAAAGCACCTGCTCCTAATGTTTCAAAAAAACGTTGGTTAACCCCATCTACCGATTGCGAATGATGAATATTTAAACAAATTTTTGCCCTAGCATACAATTTATTTAACTCGGTTGGTTGTATATTTTTATTTATATAAATGTGTTTATCTTTTCTAAAAAAAAATTTAAGCGGTTTGCGCCAAGTCGAAAATAAGTTGCCATAAATTTTAATATTTTTATCGGGAAACTGTTTAATTATTTTGTTTAATAAAGCTATCCTATTAGGATACAGTGCACCTACAAATAGCAAATCAATATCTTTTTCACTTTCTATCGGGTAATATACAGATTCATCTAACGCTAAAGGTAAAAAATGAGCTGTAATACCCTCAGCTGCTAATTTTGGTATTTCGGTTTGTTCAAATAAAAAAATATGATCTACTACATTTCGTAAAATATACGATGTAGGGTTAAGATAAATACTGTCCATCATCCAAAGAACTACTAAACTTTTTTGTTTAGCATAGGCTACTGTTTCTGGCGTTAAAATACTTCCTTTTATTAAAAAAAGTATATTTGGCTCATAAGCATCGTACTCTTTCTTAAAATAAATATTATAGAGCAGTCTTTTTTTTAGAAATAGTTTTTCTTTATTCTGCGTTAAATGCAACAATACCTTTTCTTTAAAGCCTTCAACATCGGCATCTAAAAAATTTAAAATTTTTGTTTCAAAGCCCAATGTATTAAATGCCCTTGCTACGCTGTTGTTATATCCATAAAATTTAGGACCAACTATTAATACTTTTTTACCTTGCATATGTACTATTTAAACAACCCTTTTTTCTTCATTTCTTCAACACTATCATCAAACTTACTTTCTGCAATTGGTTGTGCAGTTACCCATTGTGCAAATTTGGTAATGCCTTCTTCAAAAGAAACAGTTGGTGTAAAACCTAACGCCTTTTTTATTTTGGTAAGGTCGGCAAAGTTGTGGCGAATATCGCCTAAGCGGTAATTACCTGTAATAGTTAGTGGCACATCTTTATTGTATTTTGCCAATAATGTTTTTGCTACGGCAATTACATCGGTGGCTACACCGGCACCTACATTAAATACATCATTGTGTATGGTATCATTTTCTATTCCTAAAATTGTAGCGGCTACAACATCATCTATAAAAACAAAATCTCTGCTTTCTTTACCATCTTCAAAAATATTAATGGGTTTGCCATTTAATATTAAGCTAGAAAAAATAGATAAAATACCCGTATATGGATTGGTTAACGATTGCCCTGGCCCATACACATTTTGATAACGAAAAGCAATGGCTTTTATACCAATAGCTTTGCACACACAAAGCACCATTTGCTCTTGATTTTGTTTGGTAATGCCATATACCGAGGATGGATGAATTTTTGATTCTTCATCGGTTGGCATTAATTGTAACGCTGTTTTTTCATTAGGATAATGCACATCAAAATCGCCGTTTTGCATGGCATCATCATTTCTATGATTTGGATAAACAATACCTAACTCTTGGGAAAAATATTTACCCTCGCCATATATTGAACGGGAAGATGCTACGATAACTTTTTTTACTTGTAACTTTTTATCGTTAGCTAATAAATCTAGGAGTATACCTGTGCCGCCAACATTTACAGTAGTGTACCGTTCTATTTCGTACATGGATTGGCCAGTGCCTGTTTCAGCAGCATAGTGCACAATTACATCTACCCCTATTAAAGCTTTTTGCCAATGTTCCCTATTGGTAACATCTCCTTTAATAAAGGTTACGCTATTTTTTATACTTGTATATAATGGAGAGGTTTCTTCAGCATTTATTCCATGTATTTGTGTAGATAAGTTATCTAACACTACAATGCTATGCCCTTTTTTTAGTAAGGCTAATGTTAAATTTGAACCTATAAAACCTGCACCACCTGTTATTAAAATTTTCATTTTTTGTTATATAAAAGTTCCATCTGCATTAGTTTTTTCCCAAGTATTGGTATCAAAACAATAACGCTTAATAATTTTTGCAGGGTTGCCTACGGCTACACAATAATCTGGAATGTTTTTTGTTACTACAGCATTTGCACCTATTACACATTGCTTACCTATACTACATCCTATAATACAAACATTTTCGCCAATCCAGCTTCCTCTACCAATAACTACTGTATTTTTTTGTACAATAGGTTGTAAATTAATGGGTGTATTTACATCTTCGTAGCCATGTAAGTTATCCGAAATATAAACTTTGTCTGCCGTTAATACATAATCTTCTAATACAATTTTTTGTGTAGCGTAAATATGATTGAAGTTTCCTATAGCACAATTATTACCAATACTTAATTCGCAACTACTTTTACCTGTATGCGGCACAGCAGCCAACCAACCTTTATAACCAATAGCGGTTGATTGACCAATACTAATGTTTTTTGTGCCATTTAAACTTAACGGATTACGTATACTACTACCGTAACCAAAATACTTAAACTTAGTTTTATAATAGATATACTTAATCTTATGATAAAAATTTTTAATCATTTGCAGTTTTTTTACCAATTGTAATAAAGTGATCGAATGCCATACTATAATAAACCTCTTTACGTATTCCTAAAAAATTACGCATCATACTAAAAAAAGTATGACCAACAATAAATAAATTTCTTGCTATTGTTCCAGAGTGTTGGGTATTTTTAAAATAATCTAACTTTAACGAGTGCTTGTTAAATAAATACTCAATTGATTTTTTATTAAAAAAAGAAACATGTTCCCAAGAAAAATAGTACAACCACTTTCTACCACACCATTTTGCGTATAAACTATCGGCATTGCCAGTAAGTATAACTATTTTACCGCCATCAGTAAGATAGTTTTGTGCTATACTAACTAATTCATTAATCCTCGATATATGTTCTACTACGTCACTCATTATTACAATATCAAATTGTTGATTTGGAAAAGTAGTAGGCGTTAATAAATTTGTAACAACTGTTAAGTCAAATATATCTTTTGAATAGGTACTAGCAAATTTTGATGGCTCTACACCCCAGCAATCAAATCCTTTCAATTTTAATTGGTTTAACAAGTAACCCATGCCTGAACCCACTTCTAAAATAGTTTTTGCACCTTTACATTCATCTGTAATAAAATTAGCAAATTTCAACGTATCAGCAGCTCTTCTATCATATGGAGAATCTTTAACTTGATTATAATATTCAGAATTTACAGCATTATAATAGTAGTTGATAATTTCATCTTTCAATATGTGCGATAAATAACTATGCCCACAAATTGCACAAACCAAAATATCACACAATGCATCTTCATTTTTAATATTTACTTGAGCCATTTCTAGCACATGACAAGTATGCAAAATATCTTTGTGCAACACCTTTTTTTCTTTACTGCCACAAACAGGGCAATTTTGTTGTACAAAATATTTATCACTGTCTATTTTCATTTTCTTTTTATTAAAAAAAATAATTTAGTAAAATATGTTTTTGTTTCTGGAATTATTAATACGTATAGTATCGAAATGACTAGTAACAAAAAGCCAAGAGTAAAAATACTAACACTATTAAAAAATTGTTGCTGAAAAAGTTTAGCCCCGGCCACTAATGTACATGCTACAACTAATGGAACAAAAACATCTTTTTTAAACCAATTCCATAATTCTTTTTTTAAAAATAGATGATGGAATAAGGGTATTGAAATTAACACAATACCAGCATTTACCGCTAGCCATACAAAACTTGCACCCAACGCTCCATATTTAGCATACCACCAAAATAATAAAGGAACACTTATGATGGCGACAATAATATTTTGATAAAGTCCATATTTAGTATTCCCTTTTGCTAATGTAAAATTATAGGGTATAATCATCATACAATTACATAGTGTACCGCCTACAACCACTTGTAAAAGTGGTGAAGTTTGCGCAGATAGTGTTTCGTTTTTTGTCCACAGTAATACCATTTCTTTTGCAAAAACAATTAAGGTTAGTCCAATTGGAAAAACTAGTATTGAAATCCATTTACATGATTTATGATACAATGCTTTTAATGCAACAGTATCTTTTAGGGCTATCATTTGGGTAAACTTTGGGTAAATTATGGATAGCACTGGGGATGTGATTAAAGATATACTACTAGCCAATAAAAAAGCTAAGCTATAATAGCTTAACTGCTCTAAATTTCTACTTACAATAATTTTATCTAACTGTTTTATAAAAAAAGTAATTATAGCCGTACTTGCAATACCTCCTGCAAAACGCCAAATTATTTTTAACTCAATGGTAGAAAAATGGGCTTTAAATTTAACTACGGTAATTTTTTTAATTACATACCAACGCATTATAAGGGTATAAATTAAGGTAACTATTGCTTGCCAAATAAAGTACAGCTCTATACTAGACTGCATAAAATACAATACTACTAAAATACCAACTGCTTTTATTGTGGAAAATAGTATATTTAATAGGGCATTAGCATTTTGCTTTTGTAAGCCTACCATTGCTCCATCGTAAACACTTGCCGGAAATTGAAAAGCAAATATTGCACCCATAAGCATTACACAGTGCTGTATTGTATTTACAGGTAAATCTTTTGCCATTACCCAGTGTGTTGCAATTGGGTTAGATAATGCAACAATACCAATACCCACAACAATAGCTATTAACCAATTTAAAACCTCTACGGTAAATATTAAATTTTTAAGTTTTTTTTCGTTAGTGGATTGTGTTTTATAAATAGCTACTTGCCTTATTATGGATGCACTTAGGCCAACATCTAAAATGGCTAAAGCACTTGCTAATGTTGCATAAAAGGCTACTAATCCATAATTTTCTATCCCCAATAACTTTACATAGATGGGCACTAAAATAATGGACAACGCTGCTCCCCAAACTCGGGATAGCAAAATGATGGTCATTTTAGAAGTACCAGATTGAAAATTAAACGTAGTCAATTTATTATACAGAATATTTTATATGTGTTACTAATTTTAGTTGTAGTGCTGGTAATATTAACTCTATTTTATTTTTAAAAATTTTATTAATAATTGCTTTTTGCCCTTTAAATACGCCTTCTTCAATATCAATAAATTGGCCTGCTGCATAACTAAGTTTTTCCACAAAAATGATTTCATTTTTTTCTAAAAAATTTTTTATAGCTTCTATTTCAACTGCTTTTATTTGTGCAGGCTTACCCAACCAATACACAAAATTTACCACCCCTGCTATTTCCCTTATTTGTTGTTGTTGATCTATTGTAATTTTTACAAAAAGGTACGAGGAAAAAAGGGGTTGCTCAATTTTTTTAACTCTATCGGTCCATTGCTTTTTTACAATTATTGTAGGGCAATAACTTTCAATACCATTTTGTAAAAGGGTAGTGTGTACTTTTTTTTCGCAACGACTTTTGGTATAAATAGCGTACCAATTCATGTACAATTTTTAAGTTAAATTACTAACGATCAAGCATAGCTTCGCCCCCTCAGTCACATGAGTTTTTTTAAAAAGCTCAATTTTTACTTACTCCAAATCAATATTTTTTTATTGTTTGCAGAAGTATTTATGGTTGTATATTCTGTTGATGAATACACTGTATACCTAATTTTTCTTTTTATCATTGGCTCGGCTTTTACTACTAGTGTAGCCAAGTAATTAATATTTATTTTATCTAAAGCTTCGTAACTATATTATTTTCAAGGCGATATCTTTCTTTACTATGTTCACAAAGGGCAAAACCACTTACATCAAACTGTAGTTTTTGCCCAAATTCACTCATCCAACCTGTTTGAATTGCCGGATTACCTGTTACCAAAGCATAAGGGGGTACATTTTTGGTTATTACTGCTCCAGCACCTACAAAGGCATATTCGCCAATAGTGTTACCACAAACTATAGTTGCATTTGCACCAATGGTAGCTCCCTTTTTTATTAAAGTAGACTTATATTCTTTTTTTCGTACAACCGCACTTCGTGGATTACTTACGTTTGTAAATACTGCACTTGGCCCTATAAACACATCATCTTGGCAAACCACTCCATCGTACAAGCTTACATTGTTTTGTACTTTTACATGGTTGCCGAGTAACACGTTAGATGCTACAAAAACATTTTGCCCCAACACACAATTTTTACCAATAGTGGCATTTGGCATAATATGACAAAAATGCCAAACCTTTGTGCCGTCGCCAATAATAGCACCCTCATCAACCACAGCGGTAGTATGTATATATGTTTGCATTATTGTACAATTTTAAACAGATACTCCCCGTATCCACTTTTCTTTAAACCCTCGGCCAAAGCGGTTAATTGTCCTTTAGTTATAAAGCCCATCCGGTATGCAATTTCCTCGGGGCAGCCAATTTTTAATCCTTGTCTTTTTTCTATTACTCGTACATATTCCGTTGCATCGCTTAGGCTATCAAATGTGCCTGTATCTAACCATGCAAAACCTCTATCTAAAACAGCTACTTTTAATTTTTTGATTTGTAAGTAATGGTCATTTACAGTTGTAATTTCATATTCCCCTCTTGCACTAGGCTGTATATTTTTGGCAATTTCTACAACATCATTATTATAAAAATATAAACCGGGTACGGCATAATTACTTTTTGGTTTAGTTGGTTTTTCTTCTATACTTACTGCATTATTTTGTTCATCAAATTCTACTACGCCATATCTTTCTGGATCGCTTACTGGATAAGCAAAAACTACAGCGCCGTCTGTATGTACACTGCTTTGTAATAGTTTACTAAAACCGCTACCGTAAAAAATATTATCGCCTAAAACTAATGCAACACTATCTTTTCCAATAAACTCTTCGCCAATTACAAAGGCTTGCGCCAATCCATTAGGTACCTCTTGCTTTGCATATTGTATGTTGCAACCCCATTGACTACCATCTTTTAATAAGCGTTTAAACTGCTCTTGATCTTCGGGTGTTGTAATTACCAAAATATCTTTTATACCTGCAAGCATTAATGTGCTTAGCGGATAATAAATCATTGGTTTATCGTAAATGGGCATTAACTGTTTACTTATGCCCATTGTTATTGGGTAAAGCCTTGTGCCAGAGCCGCCTGCTAGGATTATTCCTTTCATAATACAAAGTTGAAAGTTGTTGAAAAGTTGAATATTGTTGAACTTCCTTTTTACTATTTATTTGCTTTTGCTAATTGTGTGTTACGTAAATTATTTATTTTTAAAGATAAGGGTTGTATTTTATTTCTTAGCAAGTCTAACTCCTCTTGTGTTACATAACCTAAATCTAATGAAACAATTAAATGACTCATTAATTCTATTAAACTGCCATAGCTGATAGAGCTAAAATGAGCTTGTTCTTTTGCAGAAAACCTTGTTGCGCCTTCGGCAATGTTTGCTGCTATGGAAACCACAGACCTTCGGATTTGATTTGTTAATCCAAATTTTTCTTTCTCTGGAAATTTTTCAGTTAGTTTATATATATCTGTAGTTAATTTTCTTGCCTCTTGCCAAACATCTAATTTTTCGAATCCAAACTGATACATAAACTACTATTTATTATAAACTACTTTAAACAACTTTCAACTTCTTCAACAACTTTCAACTTCTTCAACAACCTTCAACAACTTTCAACTACCTCCCCTACTCCCCATATTGCTTACTATAATACTCCTGATAATTACCGCTTGTTACATGCTGCAACCATTCTGCATTTGCAAGATACCAATCAATAGTTTTAGAAATCCCTTCTTCAAACTGCAAACTTGGCAACCAACCTAATTCATTTTTTAGTTTTGTAGCGTCTATGGCATAACGCAAATCATGCCCAGCCCTATCTGTAACGTAGGTAATTAATTTTTCGGAGGAGCCCTTTTCTCTTCCCAATTTTTCATCCATTTGTTTGCACAATTCTTTCACTAAATCAATATTCGTCCATTCGTTGTGGCCACCAATATTGTAGG
>Ga0209768_10000174_pt1 | contig 42526 bp, 42 predicted proteins | sample LauGreSBDMM110SD_3_FD_187564 | JGI IMG/M metagenome (GOLD analysis project Ga0209768, IMG submission 187564) | Freshwater lake microbial communities from Lake Michigan, USA - Sp13.BD.MM110.SD (SPAdes) (version 2) | ecosystem: Environmental > Aquatic > Freshwater > Lake | place: Lake Michigan... | reverse complement strand
TTTAGTCACTGCCAAACTCAAAGAACATCGCATCTCACCACTTACTCGCGAAGTTAAAGAGGGAATGCGCGAAGATATTGGGCCATTCGAAGTTGAATTCGTCGCGGTTAACCATTCAATTCCTGATGCTTTAGCCGTTGCCATTCATACAAAAGCTGGCACGGTTCTTCACACTGGCGATTTTAAGATGGATCAATTGCCACTCGATGGGCGCATTACCGATCTGCGCACCTTCGCGCGCTTGGGTGATGAAGGCGTCGATCTATTCTTAGTTGATTCAACTAACGCAGACGTACCTGGTTTTACTCCCGCTGAACGCGAGATCATGCCGGCGCTAAATCGCGTAATTGCCGCAACCAAGAAGCGCGTAATCGTGGCCTCATTTTCATCGCACGTTCACCGCGTACAGCAAGTAATTGACACGGCGGCGATGCATGACCGAAAAGTCGTTTTCATCGGGCGCTCCATGGTTCGCAATATGAAGATCGCCGAGGATATGGGCTATCTAAATGTGCCAGCCGGAATTGTTATCGACGCTAAAGAACTAGATAACTACGATGATCGTGTCGTTCTGATTTGTACTGGCTCACAAGGCGAACCGATGGCTGCGCTATCTCGAATGGCTAATGGTGATCATCAGATACGCGTTGGTGAAGGCGACACCGTTATCCTGGCTTCTTCACTCATCCCCGGCAATGAAAATTCAGTATTTAGAGTCATCAACGAATTAACTCGTTTTGGCGCCAAGGTTGTACATAAAGCAAATGCGATGGTTCACGTTTCAGGACATGCCGCCGCTGGGGAGTTGCTCTACTGCTACAACATCGTGAAACCAAAGTACGCCCTGCCGGTGCATGGTGAATGGCGCCACTTAAAGGCCAACGCCGAGCTAGCAATTCAATCTGGAGTCCCTCGCGAAAATACCTTTATTATCGAAAACGGAATCGTGGTTGATTTGGTAGACCATGTTGCCGAAGTTGCTGGCGCCGTACCTTGTGGTTTTGTTTATGTAGATGGGCAAAGCATCGGAGATATCACCGAATCATCTCTGAAAGATCGTCGCATATTAGGAGAAGAAGGATTTATCTCTGTCGTAGTAGTAATTGAGTCACAGAGCGGAAAGATCATCGCCGGCCCTGATATCCATGCACGTGGATTTAATGAAGATGAAGCGCTCTTTGATGAAGTTAAGGGGCAGATCGAAAAAGCCTTAAAGCACGCGGTTTCTGAAGGTGTAAATGGAACTCATCAACTTTCTCAAGTAGTCCGACGCACAATCGGCAGTTGGGTCGGCGGAAAACATCGCCGCCGTCCGATGATCGTTCCCGTAGTTATTGAGGTCTGACCGCTAAGATTAAAGGTGTGGCTAAGAGAAAACGCACAACTACTCGCAAATCAGGTGGCGCTGGGCAAATCGCGCTCTCATTTGTTGGGCGTTCAATTAGCGCCATTTGGAGAACTATCGCCAAGGCGCTGGGTTCAACGGTGCGCTTCTTGGCTCGCGGTGCTCGCGACTTAGATCCTGCCCATCATCGCGATGGCCTAGCTTTTCTACTTTTAATTCTTGCTCTGGCGGCATTTGCCGGAACTTGGTTTGCAGCCGATAACTTTGTAGGCCGAAACCTTTACGCAGTTATCTACGGCGCCTTCGGCCGAATTGGTTTCTTTGCACCGCTCTTAATTCTCTACTTTGCAATGCGCTTATTCCGATCTCCAGATAGCCACAAAGCAACTTCACGGATCATCGTCGGCGTAATCACTCTTGTTGTTAGCGCTTCCGGTTTGGCGCACTTATTAAATGGTTCGCTAGGTGCGGTTAATCCAACAGGTGCAACTGCGATGCGCCATGGTGGGGGTTGGTTGGGCTACGCAGTAGCTATGCCACTCGAAGCTTTGATGACATCGCTCTTGGCCTATCCATTTTTGATCGCGCTGTTCTGCTTCGGTTTGTTAGTTACAACCGCGACTCCGCTTTCTTCAGTTGGTATCCGCCTTAAGAACACTGGAATTTGGCTCTGGTCAAAGCGTCTGCAACGTGAAGAATCCGACTTTGAAATTACCGATACCCCACCATTTGAAACCCCCGTTGTTGCCTGGAACCAGCATGCGGATGAAACTGAAGAAGAGATTGATGAAGAGTCATTTGATGAAGAATTCACAGTTGAGGTTCCTCGCGTAGTTCAGGCACCGACTGCTACAACAAGTGCGCCAGCAGCAACCGGAAAACGTCCAGAGCAACTTTTATTGACTGCGGATTCAAATTACTCGTTACCTCCACAAGATTTACTACGCACCGGCCCCGCCGCTAAAGCGAAATCAAAGGCCAATGACACCGTTGTAGCAGCGCTCACCGAAGTCTTTCTACAGTTTGAAATCGATGCCCAAGTAATAGGTTTTATGCGTGGCCCAACGGTTACGCGCTATGAAGTAGAACTCGGAAACGCGGTAAAGGTCGAACGAATTACCGCGCTAGCTAAAAATATTTCCTATGCTGTTGCATCTAGCGATGTGCGCATCCTCTCGCCGATCCCAGGAAAATCTGCAGTTGGTATCGAGATTCCAAATACTGACCGCGAAATCGTGGCTTTGGGCGATGTTATGCGCTCAACTGTTGCAGGCCAGGATCATCACCCAATGCTGGTGGCGCTCGGTAAAGATGTAGAAGGAAACTTTGTCTGTGCCAACTTGGCAAAAATGCCGCACTTGTTGGTTGCAGGTGCAACAGGTGCTGGTAAGTCATCGATGATTAACGCGATGATTACATCGATTTTGATGCGCGCGACCCCTGATGAAGTTCGCTTGGTTTTAATCGATCCCAAGCGAGTTGAGTTAACCGCCTATGAAGGTATTCCTCATCTGATTACTCCAATCATTACCAATCCAAAGAAGGCAGCAGATGCTCTTACCTGGGTGGTTCGCGAAATGGATCTTCGCTATGAAGATCTTTCAACCTTTGGATTTAGACATATCGATGATTTCAATAAGGCGGTCCGCGCTGGAAAAGTTATCCCACCTCCAGGAAGTGATCGCGTTGTCGAGCCATACCCTTATCTACTTGTAATCATCGATGAGCTCGCGGATTTAATGATGATTGCTGCGCGAGAAGTTGAAGAATCTGTTGTGCGAATTACTCAGCTGGCGCGATCTGCAGGAATCCACTTAGTACTTGCCACACAGCGACCATCGGTAGATGTTGTTACCGGCCTCATCAAGGCGAACGTTCCATCACGCCTCTCATTTGCAACAAGTTCTCTGGCTGATAGCCGAGTTATCTTAGATAGCCCGGGCGCAGAAAAGCTTGTTGGACAAGGCGATGGTTTATTTATTCCAATGGGCGCTTCTCGCGCTATCCGTATTCAGGGCGCCTATGTTTCAGAGCGCGAAATTGAAGCGGTTACAAACCACGTTAAGAAGCAACTATCGCCTCGCTATCGTGAAGATGTCACAGTTGCACCGCAATCTTCAAAGATGGTTGATAAAGAGATTGGTGATGATCTAGATCTACTGCTTCAAGCGATTGAATTAGTTGTTGGAACACAATTTGGTTCGACTTCAATGCTGCAACGCAAGTTAAGAGTTGGTTTTGCAAAAGCCGGTCGCTTGATGGATTTGATGGAGTCTCGTGGAATCGTTGGACCATCTGAAGGTTCCAAGGCACGAGTAGTGATGGTTAAGCCAGATGAACTCGATTCGGTTCTTGCCACGCTCCGCGATTACTAAAGAGCGGTGACAGTAACCAAATAGGGGACTACCTCTGGGGGTGATTTCACTCAGGATTCACCTCTATGGCTATCGCTCGGGTGATCGTGGTTCTAGACTTTACTCACCGGTAATTCCAATTCTGAGCATTGCGAGTAATGATGTCCTTAGGTCAATTCATGCAGGGTGCGCGCGAAAGCGCTGGCCTAAGCATTGACGAACTCGCATCACGAATCAGTATCCGTGCGGGTTTACTTACGGAGATGGAAAATAATAACTTTATCCATTGTGGTGGCGACACTTATGCGCGCGGACATCTTCGCAGCATTGCTGCTCACATATTCGTAGAGCCACAGACGCTACTTGACCTTTATAACGAAGAGCACTCCAGCGAATCGCGAAAGATTCACGATATGTTGGTTGAAAATAATGTGTCCCGAATACCGACGGAACGTAAATCAATTAAGCCGAAGTCGCTGGTAATCGCTTCTGTCGTTCTCTTATCTGCTGTCGCAGTGGGTCAAATTATTATTTCAAATTCTGAAACAACGGTAACGCCAGTTGTTACGACAACTCCATCTGCAACACCAACACCTTTGGCCTCTGCTTCAGCAGTAGCGACAGAACCTGCCACAACTGAAAGTGTTCCTGCTGCAGCCAATGGAGTAATGAAGTTAATAATTTCAGCAACGCGAGGAAGTTCAAATATTCATGTTGTTGCCGGTGGCAAAACACTTTTTCAAGACCCAATCTTTCAAGGCGATACCAAGAGCTTTAGCGCGCCAACATCTATCAGTATTTATCTAAGCAATGCCGGGGATCTTGATTTAACTCTAAATGGTGAGAAATTAGCGCCGCTAGGTGCGCGTAACCAGGAGATTCGCAAGACTTTTAGATCCAAGTAATCTCTGCACGCTGTACCATCTGACAAATGAGTCGGACAGTTGCAATCGTCACCATGGGCTGCGCCCGTAATGAAGTCGACTCCGAAGAACTTGCTGGCCGTTTAGCAGCCGATGGCTGGACCCTGGTTAGCGAAGTTGAAGATGCCGAAGTCGCCGTTGTAAATACCTGCGGCTTTATCGAATCTGCAAAGAAGGATTCCATCGATGCCCTGCTTGAGGCTAATTCGCTAAAAGGCCACGGAACTACTCGCGCAGTGGTGGCTGTTGGCTGCATGGCCGAGCGGTACGGACAAGAGTTAGCAAAAGCGTTACCTGAAGCCGACGGCATTTTGGGATTCGATGATTACCAAGATATTTCAGCGCGCTTGCAATCAATTGTTTCTGGAAATGCACACACGCCACATGTTCCACGAGATCGCAGATCACTTCTACCAATTGCGCCGGCCGATCGCCCTGCCGCGCGCCAAGAGGCAATTGATGAGTCATATGCATCTTCACTTGGTGCAGGCGGTTCGCTCTTTCGCAAACGTTTAGGTGATGCACCTTGGGCACCGCTAAAGATTGCCTCGGGTTGTGATCGACGTTGTTCATTCTGTGCGATTCCATATTTCCGCGGTTCATTTATCTCACGCAAGCCAACCGAGATCATCGAAGAAGGAAAATGGCTCGCCAAGAACGGGGTCACTGAACTCTTCTTGGTTAGCGAGAATACGACTTCATATGGCAAAGATCTCGGGGATCTTAAGTTAATGGAGAAGATACTTCCTGACTTTGCTGCCATTGAGGGCATCGAGCGAGTTCGCCTTTCTTATCTACAGCCAGCCGAGATGCGCCCATCATTGCTACAGGCAATGATCGAAAATGAAAAAATTGCGCCATATTTTGATCTCTCTTTTCAGCACACCAGCCCTACTGTCTTGCGCCGCATGCGCCGCTTTGGTGATTCTGAAAAATTCTTACACCTGATCACCCAAATCAGAGCGCTATCTCCTGAAGCAGGTATTCGCTCCAACTTCATCGTTGGTTTCCCGGGTGAGACGCAAGAAGATTATGACGATCTTGCCAACTTCATAAGCGCTGCAAAGCTAGATGCGATCGGCATATTTGGATACTCTGATGAGGACAATACTGAGGCCCTTGATCTGACAGATAAAGTTGCCGAAGAGGTAATTCGCGAACGCGTAGAGGCTTTATCTTCATTGGCCGATGAAATGGTCTCTATCCGCGCTGCCGGCAGAATCGGTGAAACTGTTCGCGTCTTAATTGAAGATGAAGAGTTACAAGAAGGTCGCGCCGCACACCAAGGCCCTGAAGTAGATGGCACAACCTCATTTATTGGAACTAGTTTTAAGGTCGGGCAATATATTGACGCCGTGGTTATCGAATCCATGGGTGCAGATTTAGTGGCGCGTGCGCTGTGAAAAGTAATACCGTGAGAGTTCCCGCTTTCATAACTCCGAACTCTTTAACGATTGCACGACTTGTATTAATTCCCTTTGGCGCAGTCGCCCTCTTCATGAACGGGGGAGATGATTACAACTGGCAGATTATTTCGTGGTGGATATTTTTCATCTTAGGACTGACCGATATCGTCGATGGCAAGTTAGCGCGCAGCCGTCAGCAAATTACCGAGCTAGGTAAATTCTTAGATCCAGTTGCGGATAAGGCGATGGTCGGAACGGCAATGATCTGCCTATCAATTCTCGACCGCATGCCTTGGTGGATCACAATCGTGATCTTGGCTCGCGAAATAGGAATAACCTTCTTTAGATTAGCCATTGTTAAGCGGGGAGTAATTCCGGCAAATAAGGGTGGAAAGATAAAGGCGGCCTTCCAAGGTTTCGGAACAGGTTTCTATGTTCTGCCGCTAGATACTTCGCTCTATTGGTTCCGTGATGGATTTATGTATATTGCGATCGCACTCACTATCGTGACCGGTGCTTACTATGTACGATCTGCTTTTAGACCACAGACCACCAATTAGATTAATTCGGAGCCACCATGGAGCTTTCAAAAGAGATTCTCGGCCTTGTCTCCGATATCCATGACTCGCTGCGCACTCGTGGCGAAACTCTCTCCACCGCAGAATCACTTACTGCAGGCGGGCTAAGCAACGCGCTAACAATTGTTCCGGGCGCCTCAGATGTTTTCCTTGGTTCCCTTACTGCGTATCGTCCTGAGATAAAAGTTTCGCACTTGGGCGTAGATGAATCAGTGATTGCAGAACGCACAGTTGTCAGTGAAGAAGTGGCTATTGCTATGGGGCACGGCGCCAACAAAACGTTCGGTTCCACCTGGGCAATTGCAACCACTGGAGTTGCCGGGCCTGGGCCATCCGATGGCTCTGATGCCGGCCGAGTTTTCGTAGCCTTCGTTGGCCCGATAGTTCAAGTAATAGAACTTTCGCTCTCTGGTGAACGTGAAGTTGTGCGAAACGCCACCGTAGCAAGCGCGATCGCCTCATTTGCGCGTATCCTTAGACAACGCGATAAATAAGAGAAGGGATGACCACCATGGCGCTACTACGTACCGCAGTTGGCCAGACCCTGCGCGCTGCCCGCACTGAACAGTCACGCACACTGCGCGATGTTGCACGCGAAGCACGTGTTTCATTGGGTTACCTCTCTGAAGTAGAACGCGGCCAAAAGGAAGCATCCTCAGAATTATTAAATGCAATCTGTGAAGCCCTTGATCTAACTCTCTCTTCTGTGATTACCAACGTCTCACTTGAGCTCAAGTCTCAAGAGAGTGCGAAGTTGTCCGTTGTCGACGCAGCCTAAGTACGCCACACAGGGCGCAACTCACCGCCGCACCGAGAGCGCAATTTTAGAAGGCGCCAAGAAATTAATTTCACAATTTGGTCTATCAAATATCTCCATGATCGAAATCGCGGATGCTTCACAAGTTTCTCGTGCAACTTTATATAACCATTACCGCGATAAATCTGCAGTCATTTCAGCGCTGATTACCGCTGAGGTTGAGTTCATGATTGACCTTGCAAACAAGGCAGGAACTCCGGCTGATGCCCTGGAAAAACTCTCTCTATACGTTTCAACAGATGGCGCACTATCTGCGATGCGCATTCACGATAAAGCTGCACTTACCGAAATGCTCTCTCACGCAGAGCATCCCCTGTATCTCGAACTGGCTAAGTGTTTGTACAGCGCAACTAAATCTGCAGCAGGCACTGGCGTTGCAATGCGCTGGCTGATGGGGCAGGCGATGCAACCACTAACCCCGGCTCAGTCTCGCGAACAAGCCGAACTCCTAGTCGATCGCACCCTCTTTTAAATTTTAACTATCGATTAAATGCGTATCTCTGATCTTCGCGAACGTTTAACTCTCTCATTCGGAGCGCAGTGGGCTCCTTCTTTCTGCAAAGACATTGCAATTACTGAACTCGGCAGTAAGAGCGTTGATGAAGCGTTGCAATCTGGGCTTGAGCCGCATGAAATATGGCGTGCAGTGTGTGCTGCCTACCCAAATGAGACTGTTAAATACAAATAAAGATATATAGATCGCATCTGCAAATAATTGGCGTGTTGCGTTTAGCAAGTTAACAACTTATATTTCCACCATGTTTACAAAGCGTCGCGTAATTGATTTCTGCCGTGTAAACACCTCTGCCTGCTGATTTTAAGCAAGCCATCAAACCCTTTATTTCAGCCAATTTTCCATGTATAAAACTATTTTAAGGAGAGAAGTATGTTTAAGAATTTAGTAGTTCGACCGAAGAATATTGTTGTTGCTTTACTTAGCCTTGGCTTGATTGCCGGCGTAACTTCCACACCTGCCAATGCGGCTCCAAAGAACCTAGCCCGCTCTGTTGTTCAGACCGACTGGCTAGAGAAGAATTTGGATAACCCAGATGTGAAGATCATCGAAGTAAGCACTGAGGCTGGTCTTTACGAGCGCGGACATATCAAGAACGCTGTTAAGTTCAACTGGTACACAGATCTTGTTGAAGTTGTAAACCGTGACATCGTCGCTGGCGCACGTTTTCAGAAGTTAGCTCGCGCCGCCGGTATCAATAAGAATTCAACTGTGGTTCTCTATGGAGATAAGAACAACTGGTTTGCGGCTTGGGGTGCGTGGATCTTTAACACCTACGGAATTGAAGATGTTCGTCTAGTAGATGGTGGACGCGTGAAGTGGGAGAAAGATGGTCGCCCATTGACAACTGTTGTTCCAGCACCAAAAGAAGGCAACTTCGTTGCAACTAAGGCTGATAAATCAATCCGCGCAACTTTAATTCGCGATGTACTTCCTGCCGTTCGCAAGAAGGGTTCAGCAGATTTGGTTGATATTCGCTCAGCTGATGAGTACAACGGCAAGATTTTTGCTCCAGCCGGATTCCAGGAACTTGCAGTCCGTGCCGGACATATCCCAGGTGCGGTTAATGTGCCATGGGGTGCAAACGTCAATGCGGATGGAACATTTAAGACCGTCGCAGATCTCAAGAAGCTCTACGCCGATAAGGGGATTGATGGCAAGAAGCCAATCATTACCTATTGCCGTATTGGTGAGCGTTCATCGCTTACTTGGTTCGTACTTAGCGAAATCCTTGGATATGAAGTTAAGAACTATGACGGTTCTTGGACTGAATACGGCAATGGCGTTGGAAATCCAATTAATAACCCAGCCGGAACAATTTGGGGAGCAGCGTAATTAGCGCAGTTACTAACTTTGGTAGAGGTTCTGGAGATTCCGGAACCTCTACTGAGGTTTCTACCTGGAGCAAGGGCGATTCTGTAAGAACAGGGTTGGCTGCGTTATTGGTAATTGGTTTGCTTTTCTCCGCATACCAATTAAGCGATAACGAAGGAACGGGCGCGAATGCAGCGCTTTCACTGTTAATTGGTAGCGCTCTCGGAATCGCATTCGAGAGAGGTCGATTCTGTTTCTTCTGCATCTTCCGCGATGCCATTGAAGACCGTGACACAACACCGTTCCTATCGATCCTTAGCGCCCTTGCAGTCGGTGCAATTGGTTACGCAGTTATCTTTGGGCAGTTCTTGCCTGATACAAGTTCAGATCGCCTTCCACCTAATGCACACATTGGACCAGTTAGTACCGCGTTAGTTGTTGCAGGTCTTGCATTCGGAATCGGTATGGCGCTCTCAGGTGCTTGCATTAGCGGCCATCTTTATCGCATCGGGCAAGGATCGCTGCGCGCCTACCCTGCACTATTTGGTTCGTTAATCGGCTTCGGACTTGGCTTCAAGAGTTGGAATACGTTGTACTCAAAATCCATAAGCGATGCACCTACAACTTGGTTGCCCCATTATTTGGGCTATGGCGGATCGTTAGCGTTAACCCTGTTGCTACTTGCGTTGATCGCAGTAGTTGCCATTAAATTTGGTAAAAACTCCACGCCACTTTCTAATCCGGTTGCGACCAAGATCGATCTCGCAAGCCTGCGCCAATCACTTCTCATCAATCGTTGGCGCCCGCTAACAACTGGTGCGATCTTTGGCGTTATTGGCACCTTTGCTTATCTACGTATTGAGCCGCTTGGAGTGACGCGCCAATTAAGCACAACCTCTCGTACGTACTTTGAGGGCCAAGGTTGGATTCCACAAAACCTTGATGGCTTAGATCTAATGGCCGGTTGCATCGCAGTTGTTTCTACAGCGATCGTAAACAACGGATGGTTGATTCTCGGAATTGTTATCGCATCATTTGCTGCAGCGCTGGCGGGCAATCGCTTTAAATTCCAGCAAATTACTTGGCGCAACGCCTTAACCGCACTCGTTGGTGGGCTGCTTCTCGGTTGGTCTTCGATGATCGCACTCGGCTGCACTGTCGGTGTGCTTCTCTCTGGAATACAGTCATTTGCACTCTCTGGTTGGGTATTTTTTGCAACCGCCTTTACGGGTGCCTGGATCGGGATAAAGCTAAAACTTCATAAGCTTTAAACAGCAGAAACCAAGGTAAGCCGAGAAATACCGCTAGATTCTTACCGTGGATTTCAAATTAATCGCTGCTGCAATTGGGATTCTCTTTGTCTTTATCTACGCTTTTGGCTCAGGTATCTGGGTCTCTTCCTCACCAGGTTGGTATGCATCTCTAAACCGTCCTGCTTGGCAGCCACCCAGTGCTGTTATCGGGCTCATCTGGCCTTACAACTTCACAGTTCTCGGAATAGCGTCCTATCAAGTATCTAGATCATTAAGTAAATTTGAAAACATAACCTGGTTGGTCTTCTTCGGCTTAAGCATCGCTGCCGCTTTAACCTGGGCTTATCAATTCTATGTTCCACACAATTTCTTATATGCCTCTATAGCGCTAACGTCGGCTGCGGTTCTAACACTTCCCGTACTTTTTCTGACTTTTAGAGCAACGCTCACTATGGGGCTATTACTGGTTCCATATCAAATCTGGGTAGCAATTGCTGCGAGCTTAGCCTGGGGATATTTAGCGAAGAATTAATTTAGCAATTGTTAACTTTTAGATAGCGATTACTTCCAAGACCCAAGGATTAACTCCATCACTTGGCGTCAGCGCACATGGATACTTCTCTGAAACGATCGCATATAGATCTTCCGGGGTCTTGGGCACCGACCGGGATTGCAAGAGCGCGCGCGCAATTTCGCCACGGGTCTTCTTAGACATATGAGTAACCACTTTGCGCACACCATCGACCACAGTTGAAATCTGAATCTCAACGGTCTTATCTATGGGGGAGTGCCAGACCGTTTTATAAGTAGATGAACGGCAGTCCACGATTAGCGGGGTCTTGATTGGGTCTAGGACTTTCGCGACCGGCTCGCGCATCGCGTTGTTATCGATCTTCGCCTTGTAGCTCTCGATCAACTGGTCAGGGCGCACCGCTCCGTACTTGGCTGAGATGATCACAACTGCGCTCGCCGCCCGCTTGCGTGCCGCAGGGGTTAGCGTGGCCCAGCCGAGGGCCTGGTAGAGGACGCCGGTGTAGACGTTGATCGCAGGAGTTGGCTTGCTGGTTTCAACCTTCTTCTCGGAAGGGGGTAGCAGGATCAACACGTTTCGAATCCTCCCCTTCTTAAGAAGAACTAGAGGGCGACACGCCTAAAGGCGCTGTCAGTGGCGCCTGCTACCTTTCGAACAGATGTTCGGATAAAGTTATCCCTGCACAACCAGAGCGGTTCCGCTTTCCGCCCACAGGCTCTCTATAAGCCTCGTAGGCCGTCGGCGGCCTTCCGTACCTTCTGGGCCGACTACCAACGAATATGCATCACGCATAGACGTTCTTATCTAAAGGAGCAAAACGTGGCTGCTGAAAAAGCAAATAAAGCCGAAGAGAAGAACACCTCCGATCGCCAAAAGGCGCTCGACACCGCACTCGCCCAGATCGAACGTCAATTTGGCAAGGGCTCAGTAATGAAAATGTCTGATCGTCAAAATGCGATCATTGAAGTTATCCCAACTGGTTCAATCGCACTAGATATCGCACTCGGTATCGGCGGACTACCACGCGGACGTATCGTAGAAATCTACGGACCAGAATCTTCAGGTAAGACAACACTTACCTTGCACGCAATTGCAAATGCCCAAAAGGCCGGCGGCATCTGCGCATTTATCGATGCAGAGCACGCATTCGATGCAGAGTATGCAAAGAAGCTCGGCGTTGATATCGATGCACTTCTTGTTTCACAACCAGACACCGGCGAACAAGCGCTTGAAATCATGGATATGTTGATCCGTTCTGGCGCACTTGATCTCGTTGTAGTCGACTCAGTTGCAGCACTTGTGCCACGCGCTGAAATCGAAGGCGAAATGGGCGATTCACATATGGGCTTGCAAGCACGCCTTATGTCACAAGCGCTCCGCAAGATCACCGGTGCACTTCACCAATCAAAGACAACTGCGATCTTCATCAACCAGCTTCGCGAAAAGATCGGTGTCTTCTTCGGTTCACCTGAGACAACTACTGGCGGTAAGGCACTTAAGTTCTACGCATCTGTTCGCCTCGACATCCGTCGCATCGAAACTCTTAAGGATGGCACCGAATCCGTCGGTAACCGCACCCGCGTTAAGGTTGTCAAGAACAAGATGGCTCCACCGTTTAAGCAAGCAGAGTTTGACATCATCTACGGCACAGGTATTTCACGCGAAGGTTCACTCATCGACCTCGGCGTTGAAATCGGAGTCGTTAAGAAAGCTGGCGCTTGGTACACATACGAAGCCGATCAGTTGGGACAGGGCAAGGAAAATTCTCGTGCATTCCTTCTCGATAACCCAGATCTAGCAAATGAGATCGAAACCAAGATCCGCGCACACTTTGTGCCGATCGAAGTTGATGCCGAGCTCGTAGCGGCGATCGATGAAGCTGCAGCAGAGGTTGATTTCTAATTAGCCTTGATTTTGTAAAGGTTTCAAGAGGCGAAGGCTCCGACCCTTACGAAGTAGCACACACCATTGCGCTAAACGCTCTGGTTACTCGTGCGAAAAGTAAGGGCGAGCTTCTCGCTCACCTTAAGACCCGGGGCGTGGAAGATGATGTTGCGCAAGCAATTATCTTCCGATTGCAAGAAGCTGGCCTCGTTAACGATGAAGAGTTTGCTAAAGCCTGGGCGCAGTCGCGCCATAACCATAAGAAGATCTCAAAGCGAATCATCGCGGGGGAGCTTCGCCAAAAGGGTGTAATGCAGAGCGCGATCGATGAAGCACTTGATGAGATCGATGATGATTCTGAATACCGCAGCGCCTTTGACCTTGCCTTTAAGAAGTACAACACCATGTCACGTCTTGAACCAGAGGTGCAGGTGCGCAGAATTCAGTCGCTTCTGCAACGCAAAGGTTTTGGTTTTGGAACAATCTCTCAGGTATTAAAAGAGTTGGACTTACTAAACAACTAACTTTTGGCGAGATGCTCTGTAAGTCTTGCAGCAGTTGCAACAACGGCGGCGGCATGTACGCGCCCTGGTTGGCGTCCTAAACGCTCAATGGGGCCAGAGATTGATACTGCGGCGATAACTTTTCCATTAGGGCCTTTAACTGGCGCGCTAACCGATGCAACTCCAGCTTCGCGTTCTCCAACTGATTGTGCCCATCCGCGACGACGGTCGGCAGATAAGTGAGCGGCGGTAAATCGCGCATTCTTAAGTCCGCGATGAATCTTTTCGGAGTCTTCCCAAGCCAATAAAATTTGCGCAGCAGAACCTGCCTGCATTGTGAGCGATGCGCCAACTGGCACAGAGTCGCGAAGACCCGATAAACGTTCAGCAACAGCGACACAGATACGGATATCGCCTTGGCGACGATATAACTGCGCAGATTCACCGGTTGCATCGCGCAGCGCAGCAAGTGCTGGAGCAGCGGCGGCAAGTAAACGATCTTCGCCTGCAGCAGCAGCTAGTTCGGAAGAACGAGGTCCAAGAACGAAACGACCCTGCAGATCGCGCGTAACAAGGCGATGGTGCTCAAGGGCAACGGCTAAACGGTGGGCGGTAGGGCGAGCGATGCCGGTTGCGGCAACTAGCTCTGCCAGCGAATGAGGGCCAGATTCGAGCGTACCTAGAATGGTTACCGCTTTATCTAGAACGCCAACTCCGCTATTCTTCTTCTCCACACAGTGAGATTAGCATCCCATCCTATGAGATGCAAGATTTAAAGGAAGAAGAGCATGGGTAAAACTCTGGCAGAGAAGATTTGGGAAGACCACGTCGTTCGTTCGGCGCAAGGCGAGCCCGATCTGCTCTACATCGATCTGCAATTAGTTCACGAAGTAACAAGTGCGCAAGCATTTGATGGCCTGCGCCTTGCCGGACGAAAAGTGCGCCGCCCAGACCTGACAATTGCAACAGAAGATCACAACACCCCAACGCTCGACATTTTAAAGCCGATCGCAGATCCAGTTTCAAAGCTGCAGATCGATACCTTGCGAAATAACGCAAAGGAATTTGGAATTCGTATTCACTCACTCGGCGATGCCGACCAAGGCGTGGTTCACGTAGTTGGACCACAGCTCGGCATTACCCAACCAGGTATGACAATTGTTTGCGGAGACTCACATACTTCAACACATGGCGCATTCGGTGCGATTGCATTCGGTATTGGTACATCAGAAGTTGAACATGTGCTTGCTACGCAGACTCTGCCGTCAAGTCGCCCAAAGACAATGGCGATAAATGTTGAAGGAACTCTAAAGACCGGCGTAACCGCAAAAGATATTATCTTGGCGATCATCGCGCAGATTGGTACTGGTGGGGGACAGGGCTACATCATCGAATACCGCGGTTCTGCAATTCGCGAACTTTCGATGGAAGGTCGCATGACCGTTTGCAACATGTCTATCGAAGCCGGTGCGCGTGCGGGCTTGATCGCACCAGATCAGAAGACCTTCGATTACATCAAGGGCAAGCCACATGCTCCAGAAGATTTCGAAACTGCGCAGAAGTATTGGGAGACGCTATTTACAGATAGCGATGCTAATTTCGATGTTGAAATCACGCTCGATGGCAACACACTTGAGCCATTTGTAACTTGGGGAACCAACCCTGGACAAGGCTTGCCGCTAAATGCATCAGTGCCAAATCCTGCAGATATTAAAGACTCTGAAGAACGCGGCGCTGCAGAACGCGCACTTGAATACATGGGCCTTACCGCTGGTACACCACTGAAAAAGATAGCGATTGACACTGTTTTCTTGGGCTCTTGCACCAATGGTCGCATCGAAGATCTACGCGCGGCAGCATCAGTAATTGAAGGCAAGAAGATTGCACCGAAACTTCGCATGTTAGTTGTGCCTGGATCAGAACGCGTTCGCCAGCAAGCGATGAAAGAGGGCTTAGATAAAGTCTTCCTTGATTTCGGTGCCGAATGGCGTAACGCCGGTTGTTCAATGTGTTTGGGCATGAACCCAGATCAACTAGCTGTGGGAGAGCGCTCAGCATCAACTTCCAATAGAAACTTTGAAGGCCGCCAAGGTAAGGGCGGACGTACCCACTTAGTTAGCCCGCTAGTTGCAGCAGCTACCGCAATTCGCGGCACTCTCTCATCACCGGCAGATTTGTAGGAAGGGATATGGCCATGGAGAAGTTCGTTAAACACACAGGCACAGCCATTCCGCTTCGTCGTAGCAATGTTGACACCGATCAGATTATTCCTGCCGTTTACCTAAAGCGTGTTACTCGTAGCGGCTTTGAAGATGGGCTATTTGCCGCTTGGCGCAATGACCCAGAGTTTGTTTTGAATCAACCGCAATATAAGAGCGGAACAATCTTGGTTGCCGGCCCTGAATTCGGAACCGGTTCATCTCGCGAGCACGCTGTTTGGGCGCTACAGAACTATGGATTCAAGGTAGTTATCTCAAGCCGCTTCGCCGATATCTTCCGCGGAAATTCGCTTAAGGGCGGTTTGCTAACCGTAATCCTTCCTCAGGAAGCAGTGGAAGCGATCTGGACCGCTATCGAAAGCGACCCAACAACTTCAATCACCGTCGATCTTGAAACACGCACAGTTTCCTACGGATCAACCACCGTTGCCTTCGAACTAGATGATTACACCCGCTGGCGCTTGATGGAGGGCCTAGATGACATCGGTTTGACGCTAAAGCACACCGATGCGATCGATTCTTTCGAAGCAAAGCGACCTGCTTACAAGCCAAAAACACTTCCAATTCGCATTTAAAGAACTAAGAAAAACTCTCGCTCGTTTTTTAAGCGTGAAAACCAGCGTAAAACGCTAACTTCTTGGATGGGGTGAGCGTTTTCCGTTCAACCCTCAACTTGTAAATGAGAGTTTTTTACGCGTAAAAAGTGCGATTTTTCTAAAATATTAAATTGCGACACGCCCGCTTTAATATCGCTCTCACCCTATTAAAAGGTTTAAGTTTTAGCCACAAGTTAAGCGAACGCTTAATTTACGCTTAAATCTAAGGGGATTTAGATGAATAAGGCCCAGTTCATTGCCGCGTTGGCCCCACACTTCAACGACAGCAAGAAGGAAGCAGCACACGCTGTAGAAATCGTTTTCGACACAATTACACGCACCATGTCAAAGGGTGAAGATGTAATGATCAACGATTTCGGTAAGTTCAAGAAGGTTGATCGCAAGGCACGTATGGGACGTAACCCATTCACAGGCGAGACAATCAAGATCAAGGCTTCAAAGAAGGCTCGCTTCTTGCCTGCAAAGGGTTTGAAGGATGTCATCTCAGGTGAGCGCAAGCTAGGACCGGCTCCAAAGCCAGAACCAAAGCCAGTTCCAAAGCCAGTGGCTAAGAAGGCAGCAGTCAAGAAGGTTGCAAAGAAGAAGCCAGCAGCGAAGAAGGCTGTTAAGAAAGTTGCTAAGCGTAAGCCAGCAGCTAAGAAGGTTGTTAAGAAGGCTGCTAAGAAGCGTTAATTTCTGCTTCTAAAGTAACTTCCTAAATCTTTTTGAAACTGGGGCCAGCGCTTGCTGGCCCCAGTTTTTCTTTGCCCACTAAGATTTAGATATGGCCAAGATGCGCGTTTCATATGCGCCACCTACCGGTAATCCTCTCGGTACAAATATCACCTTTAAAATTTGCTCTTCTATATTGATCCCAATCATTAACCTGATCACCAAGCGCACCTGGATCGGCGCCGAAAATATTCCAAAGACCGGCGCGGTAATCGTTGCCAATAACCATCTCTCATATTTCGATGTCTTAAATTTTGCCCACTTTCTATATAAGAACGGGCGAGCCCCACGTTTCTTAGGCAAAGTTGGTGTATTTAAAGTTCCAATCATCGGCCGTATTCTGCTTGCAGCAGGACAAGTTCCAGTTGAACGTGAAACACCTAATGCGGGCAAAGCTGTAGATCATGCGAAACGACTTTTGGAGTCGGGACATTTACTTGGGGTTTATCCAGAAGGAACGCTCTCTCGTGATGCCGATCATTGGCCGATGATTGCTAAGACTGGATTAGCGCGACTAGCAATCAGTACTCGCACTCCCGTGATTCCAGTAGCGCAGTGGGGCGCGCAGGTTTTGATGCCAACATATTCGAAGAAGATTAAATTGTTTCCACGCACCCAGATCACCTTGAAAGCGGGAAAGCCGGTTGATCTCTCCCAGTGGTATGGCAGAGAAGATGATCAGCAGGCGTTAATCGAGGCAACTGCAAAAGTTATGCGGGAGATTACAACCCTGCTTGAAGAAATTCGTGGAGAGAAGCGTCCTGAAGTAATCTTTGATCCACATACTTCTGATTTACCACGTACGGGTAATTTTAAGAAGAAGCGCAAAAAGGTGGCAGAAAAGTAATGAGCAAGGTAACGGTATTCGGAGCAGGCGCATGGGGTTCAACCATGGCGCAAGTTCTTTGCGATGCCGGAAATGAAGTTTTACTTTGGGGTCGAAATCAAGAAGTTGTAGACGAGATTAATACCTCGCATTCAAACTCCAAGTATTTAGCTCATCACAAATTGCCTAAGGAATTAGTGGCAACATCGGATTTAAATGAGGCCTTTGCTTTCAGTCAAAATTACGTACTGGCAATTCCATCGTCGCAATTGCGCGCAACTCTAAACGAGTGGAAGCCACGCTTCTCGGCAGGTTGCCTAGTAATTAGTACGTTAAAGGGAATTGAAATCAGCACGCAACTTCGCATGACTGAGGTAATTGTTGAGATTCTTGGACCGCACAAGATTGCCATGATTACAGGCCCGAATTTGGCCGATGAACTAGTTCTTCGTCAACCAGCTGGCGCTGTTGCGGCGGCGACTAACCAAGCTACCTCCGAGGAAGTTCGGGCGTTGTTTCGCACCCCGTACTACCGCGTCTACACATCAGTTGATTTGCTAGGTTGCGAATTAGCGGGAGCAATCAAAAATGTAATTGCCTTAGCCGTTGGAATCTCTATAGGTATGGGCTTTGGAGAAAATACCCAAGCGATGTTGATTACTCGCGGCCTAAATGAAGTTGCACGACTCTGTGCCGCGCACGGCGCGGATCCCCTAAGTGCGGCAGGCCTTGCAGGTATGGGCGATTTAGTTGCAACATGTGGCTCTCCACTTTCACGCAACCGCACATTTGGTGAGTTATTAGGCAAGACTGGTTCCATGGAACAGGCAGTTGCGCAAGGAGCTAAGACAGTAGAAGGCGTCTCCTCATCGGGAGCGATTGTAGAAATTGCCCACCGCGTTGGAGTAGAAGTTCCCGTAATCGAATCAGTAGCGGACATTGTTAATGGCTCGCTCACTCCAGCACAGGCGCTACAGCGCTTAATGGAGATTACAACTCAAGCGGAGAACTTCATCCGATGACTAAGCGCGTAGCAATTATCTGTGGTGGTCGCTCCAGCGAACACGAAATCTCATGTATTTCCGCAGGGGGAGTGCTCTCCGCAATTGATCGCAGCAAATTTGAACCTGTTTTGATCGGCATCAGCAAGAGCGGCAAATGGTTTTTACTTGATGACAAAACATCTCTCACAATTAAAAACGGCGTTCTCCCAGTAGTTCCAGAAACTGGAAACCCCGTTTCATTAGATGCATCAGGTTTTATTAGCGCTGGCGTCAATTTAAAGATAGATATCGTCTTTCCGTTACTGCACGGTCCGTACGGTGAAGATGGAACTATTCAAGGACTTCTTGAGATGGCCGATATTGCATACGTTGGCTCTGGAGTTCTTGCCTCAGCAGTTGCTATGGATAAATCATTTGCAAAGCCAATCTTTGCCTCTCATGGAATAAAAGTTGCGGCGGGATTTGTGGCACGCGCATCTGATTGGGCAAAAGATAAATCGGCTGTGCTGAAGCAAGCAGACTTGCTTGGGTATCCAGTATTTGTAAAGCCAGCACGTGGTGGATCAAGTCGCGGAACGACGAAGGTGAAAACGGCCGCTGAATTCGCTGCTGCTATCGAAGAAGCGCACAGCTTCGATCCAAAGGCGATGGTCGAGCAAGAAATTCGTGGCAAAGAGATTGAGTGCGCAGTGCTTGAGATAGATGGCGTTGCTAAAGCATCACTTGTTGGGCAGATAAAGATCGATCCAAAGTACGATTTCTATAACTTTGAAGCTAAGTATCTAGATTCAGCAACCACCATCGAACTTCCGGCGGCAATTGATCAGAAGATCAGCGATCAGATTCGTGCAAAAGCGGTGGATGCCTTTATCGCACTTGGCTGCAGTGGCTTGGCTCGTGTTGACTTCTTCCTAACCGATAACAATGAAGTCATTATTAATGAGTTAAATACGATGCCAGGCTTTACCGCCACATCAGTATTTCCGAAGATGTGGACAGCAACTGGTGTGGAATACACAGAAGTAATTTCCCATTTACTGGCGTCAGCGCTTACGCGCAATAACGGAGTTCTAGAAAATTAAAAATTTGAGAATTTTGGTTAAGTAGCAAATTTCTCTTTAACTGGAAATATCTTATACGCAAGCAGTTAGACACTTTGGACCAGTCCGGTAGATCTTGTGATTGCGTTGCTATTCTTTAAGCATGAAACGAGCCCTGGCCGCCATCTTGATTGCTTGCCTTGTTTCAGGATTAAACGTTTTTTCAGCCACGGCTGCAATTAAATCTGGCGCTATATGCAAGAAGAAGGGCCAAGTTAGTACCTCCGCAGGTATGAAATACACCTGTATAAAGAATGGCAATAAATTGATTTGGAGTAACGGGGTTGCAGTCAGGAAAACGGCGCCAGCAGCAACTCCAACACCATCGCCAACACCAGTAACGAGCGCAACGCCATCTCCAACTCCAAGTGCGACGCCGGCTTCGTTTGATGCATGGAGTACAAATATTGATTCGAAGATGCTTAGCGATCAAGCCCAGCGCAGCTTCCTTACTTGGGCGAAAGAGCGAGCGGGGACTTCGATAAACCATACTCAATCAATCGATCCAAGTCTTCAAAACAACCGATTATCAATTTTGAAAAAAGCTGACGATTTAGGCGCGCAGTTGTTTAGCTCATTCTTCCAGCAAGGATCTAAGACTGTTATTGGAGCAACTGAAGGTTGGACTATTGAGCAATTAGCAAAAAATGGTTGGACAACAAGTAAATGTAACGATCCATATATGCCTGGCGTCGCGCTTTGTTTGGCCATACCATCGCACCAAGGTTATGTAATTACTGGTGACTCCACTTACGATGCAAGAGATCCTGGTAAAGATGGTGGCGCTCTGCTTGCCCATGAATATTTCCATCTAGTCCAAGCCAATATCGCCAAAAATCTTTCAGGAATTCAAGTTAGAAGTGAACCAGGAGCCCTTTCGGGTATTCCAGTTTGGTTCCTAGAAGGAACTGCTGAGTTTGTGGGTTATTCAGTGGGCGCGCTTGCGCAAAATGCGAGTTATTGGGAGGGTCGAGCCAGAGCACTGTCTTATTCGCCACCTGGGGAGTCAATCAATAAGAATGCAATAAGTGATTATGAAATACGTACCTGTTGTGGAAATGGAATGCCGACCTACTCTTATAACATTGGACAGGTTGCTACAGAGTATCTGGTTGCATCAATTGGCTTTCAAAAAATGCTAGATATCTTGGCCGATTATGGAGGTACCAAAAACTTTGAAAAGAGCTTTGAATCTGTCACCGGCATATCCAAAGCGACCTTCTACGAGCGATTTGATCAGGTGCGTACCAAAGTCGGTTTGCCGTCTATCTCATGGAAATTAGATGGCTTGGTAAATCGAAAGATCTAGGTATTTAGTAAGTAACAGGGCAAGTCAGAGTGCGTGTAATACCTGGGACTGCCTGAACCTTAGACAAAATTGCGCGACCAAATTCCTCCATTGATGGAGACTCTGCGCGCATGATTACATCGTAAGGACCCGTAACTCCTTCAGCCAATGTAACGCCGGCGATAGCAGAGACAGATTTTGCAACGCTAGATGCCTTGCCAACTTCGGTTTGAATCAAGATGTATGCCTGAACTGACATAGTGGTCTGCCTTTCTCGTTAGAACTTCGCCGTTGAAGGTAAGCGCAAAGGTACCCCATGTTCTAGTCTTGGCGCTATGGCGATTAATGAGGGCGGCTTCAACGAAGCGCAGGTAATCGCGCGCTTGAAAGAGATTTTCGCTTCATCTGATCCCAGAATTTTGCTAGGTATTGGTGATGATGCGGCGGTGGTTTCGGCGGCGGGCGCCCAAGTTCTAACAACAGATATGGCAGTCTCCGGAGTTCATTTCCGAACCGATTGGTCGAGCGCTTTTGAAATTGGAAGAAAAGTAACGGCGGCAAATACGGCAGATGTTTTAGCGATGTCGGCTAAACCTGATTACCTGCTTGTTGCTGTCGCTCTAACTGGTTCCGAAACCATGGAATGGATAACTGAACTCGCACGCGGCATTAAATTCGAAGCCGATCTGGCTGGAGCCCATGTGGTTGGCGGAGACATTTCTCGCGCAGATCAAGTGGTTGTATCGATGACCGCAATTGGTTCGACTAAAAAAGCAATTACTCGTAGTGGAGCAAAACCAGGCGATGGTATTTATCTTTCATCGCTAACGGGGTGGTCAGCGGCTGGCCTAGCTTTGTTGAGTTCTGGGTCAACAGAAGTTGCGGATGCTGCACTTAAGGCTCTAAGTGAATTTAAATCCCCAACTATTGATTATGGCTTTGACGCTTCAAAGGCCAATGCGCTCTGCGATGTAAGTGATGCCTTGGTGATTCAAGCAGCACAAATTGCTGAGGCGTCAAAGGTTTGCTTTAACTTTGAACTTGCGAAAATACAAGCAAGCGCGGAATTTGCAGAACTCGAGAAATTAGCGCAGAAGTTAAATGCAGATATCTGGAGTTGGATTTTTGCTGGGGGAGAGGATCACGTCCTATTGGCAACCGGTTCAGATCTGCCAGGGCTTTTAATTGGAGAAGTTACTCAGGGTGCGGGCCTTGCAAACGTTCCCGCAGGCGTAGAAGCGCGCGCTTGGAAACATTTCAAATAGGACGCTGAATTAGGCGCACAAAGGGATTACTAGAAATAAAACCGGTCTTAGCTAGATAGAAGCTGGATAGAAAAGGCTTTAGCGAGAAACTTTTCCGGCCTTAAGGCAGGAAGTACAGACGTTCTGACGCTTAGCTGTTCCACCGACAAGTGTCTTAATGCGTTGGATATTTGGATTCCAGCGACGACGAGTCTTTACCTGAGAGTGTGAAACGTTATTTCCAAAGCTGGGCCCTTTGCCACAGATATCGCATGTTGATGCCACAGCGTTACTCCTTTTAGATCTTTAACTTAATGAATAGGGCGTAAGGGTAGCAAGAAGGCCAACTTCACGCTAATTCCAAGGAATCCACGCGAGAATGGCTCCTATGGCGATCGCAGAAGGCAGGCTCACAACCAAGTTGGTTGATGTCGTAGGCGATCGCACCGCCAAAGTCTTGGATACCGTTTTTGGTTACCGAACTGTCTCTGATTTATTACACCACTATCCACGTCGCTATTTAGTCCGCGGAGAGTTAAGCGATATCGCCGAACTTAATGAAGGCGATGAAGTAACGGTATTGGCAGAGATTTACTCTTCAAGCAGCCGCAAATTGCAGGGGCGTAAGGGAAGCATTCTCGAAGTTATCGTCACCGATGGCAGCGCAAAGATGTCGCTAACTTTTTTCAATCAAGCTTGGCGCGAGAAGGAACTGCGGGTTGGCAGACAAGGTTTGTTTGCGGGAAAGGTCGGAGTATTCAACGGCAAACGCCAGTTGGCACACCCAGATTACGAAATGGTTCCGGATGGCAGCGATGTTGACTCCGCTGTTGCAGATTTTGCTGGAAAATTTCTGCCGGTATATCCCGCCAGCTCAAAACTTCCTTCCTGGAAGATTGCGCAATGTGTAAAGCTGGCCATTGAATCTTTAGATGAAGTCCCAGATTTCATCCCGCCACATATCCTTGAGAAGTTTAAATACCCGTCTGCGCGGCAAGCGCTAGTTCAGATTCATAACCCAGTTGACCTCGATAGCGCAGAACTTTCCAAGGCGCGCTTAACCTTTGATGAAGCTTTCTTGCTGCAACTACTTCTTCTTCAGCGCAGAGCCGAACTACGAGCGCTTAAGACAGTTGCCCGACCAGTTAAGTCTGGTGGAATTCTAGAAAATTTTGATAAATCGCTTCCGTGGAAGTTAACGCCTGGACAGGTAGAAGTTTCACGTGAGATTGAAAGTGATTTAGCAGCCGATATTCCAATGCATCGATTGCTACAAGGTGAAGTTGGTTCAGGTAAAACTGTGGTCGCACTTCGCGCCATGTTGGCGGTAGTCGATAGTGGCGGACAAGCAGCGTTACTTGCCCCAACAGAAGTTTTAGCTGCTCAGCATCTACGAACTATAGAAAAGTTGCTCGGACCGCTGGCCCAAGGAGGGATGCTGGGCGGTGTTGAAAACGCTACACAAATAACTTTATTAACCGGTTCGCAGAACGCGGCCGCGCGCAAAGAAGCGCTTGCTCTTGCCGCATCTGGCCAGGCAGGAATTGTTATTGGTACCCATGCACTGCTTAGCGAGAGCGTAGTTTTTAGCGACCTTGGCTTAATTGTTGTAGACGAGCAACATCGCTTCGGAGTTGAGCAACGAGATGCGCTGAAAGCAAAGGCAGTTAACCCACCACACCTGTTGGTTATGACTGCAACTCCAATACCTAGAACTGTTGCGATGACCGTCTTTGGCGATTTAGATATTTCAACTCTTCGCGAATTACCGCTGGGTCGCCAACCAATAACAACACACGTTGTGCCAACTATGGAGAAACCAACTTTCCTAGATCGCGCCTGGGAGCGAATTCGCGAAGAAGTTTCACAAGGGCATCAGGCCTACATAGTTGCACCGCGCATCGCCGCCGGAAGTTCTGAAGATGCCGATTTAGATTTTCTCTACGGAGAACAATCTCCTGATATCGCCTCCGTTGAAGAGTTAGCACCGAAGTTGCATGGGGGAGCGCTTAAGGGCTTACGGATCGCGCCTTTGCATGGACGCTTAACCACCGAGTTAAAGGATGCAACGATGCAGGCTTTTTCTACAGGTGAGATAGATGTACTTGTTTCAACGACAGTTATTGAAGTCGGCGTGGATGTTCCAAATGCCACAGTTATGGTGATTATGGATGCAGATCGCTTCGGCGTATCTCAGTTACATCAATTACGTGGTCGCGTTGGCCGCGGCACTTCACCTGGTTTATGTCTGCTTGTATCTGGCGCACCAATCGAAACACCAGCACGTGAGCGATTGGAAGCTGTATCTAAGACCCAAGATGGCTTCGAACTTTCCCGTATTGATCTTGAACAAAGACGCGAAGGCGATGTTTTAGGTGCGACACAATCCGGCGTTCGGTCACATCTTCACTTGCTGCGCGTCTTGCGAGATGAAGAGCTGATTGAGGAAGCCCGCAACGTTGCCGCAGAATTGTTAGAAAGCGATAGCTCTCTCAAAGGCTATCCTTTGCTCAAAGACGAATTAGAGATGTTAAAGAAAGAGCAAACATCTACATATATCGATAAAGGTTAGGGATAGATAAATGCGCATCATCGCAGGACTTGCCAAAGGGCGAAATATTGCCGCAGTTGCAAGTGCAACCCGACCCACTTCTGATCGCGCCCGCGAAGCGCTTTTTTCAACCTTGGCATCTGAATTTGGTGACTTTGCAGGACTTCATATTTTGGAGTTATATGCTGGTACCGGTGCTATCGCGCTTGAATCACTCTCCCGAGGTGCTGAGATTGTTCACGCAGTTGAAAAAGATGAACAAGCGCAAAAGTCGATTACCGCAAACTTCGAAAGCATCAAGACCGCGCTGTGTCCAGGCAGCTTCCATCTCTTTGGAATGAGCGTTCACCGTTTCTTGCAGGATCGCGCAACAGTTCCGTATCACTTCATTTATATTGATCCACCATATGATGTAGAAGATATTGATGTAATTGAAAATCTCATTCAACTTCGCGAGGGCGGATTTCTCCATCCACAAGCGCTAATTGCAGTTGAGCGAAATTCCAGAGTAAAGGAAATCTCTTGGCCAGATGGATACCAGGCTCTGCGCGAAAAGAATTATGGGCAAGCGACCATTTTCTATGGGGTTCCAGCCGAGCTTTGAGCCTGAAAATGGATAACCACGCTGATCGTTGCTAGCGTTTACTCCATGAAGCGCGCAGTTTGCCCAGGATCATTTGATCCAATCACCTTTGGCCATCTCGATATTATCGAGCGCGCGAGCAGCCAGTTTGATGAAGTTATTGTTGCCGTATTGGAAAATCGTACTAAGGCTTCGCTCTTTACAGTAGGAGAGCGTATGGAGATGGCTCGTAAAACTACTTCTAAATTTAAAAACGTCAAGGTTGATTCTTGGCATGGATTGCTAGTCGATTACTGCAAGGAAAATTCGATCCAAGCGATCGTTAAAGGTTTGCGCGCGGTTACCGACTTTGATTATGAGCTTCAGATGGCGCAAGTAAATCTCCAAGGTTCCGGCGTCGAAACCATGTTTATGGCAACTGCTCCAACCCACTCATTTCTATCATCTTCAATCGTTAAAGAGCTCGCTCATTTCGGTGGAGATGTATCCTCTATGGTTCCAGGCGTCGTAAATGATGCACTTAAAGCACGAGTAGCAGGGAAGTAAAAATGGACTCGATTGAAAAACTCAGCACCGCAATTACTCTCATCGAAGAGGCTCGCGGAGTTCCACTTTCAGCTTCCTGCGTTGTCCATCGTGGCGAGATCTTAGAAATATTAGATGGCGCACGAATTGCCCTGCCACAAGATTTATCTGCAGCTGAAGCGATTTTGGTGCAGCGCGATAATTTAGTCGAGGAAGGTAGAGCCTCGGCTGAACAGATGATCGCTACAGCACGCGAAGATGTTGCCCGCATGATCGAACAAACCGCGATTGTTCAGGCGGCTCGCGATGAAGCGCAACGTATCCTCGATGACGCTCGTGCACTTGCCGCCGATGAGCGCGCTGAAGTGGAAAGTTATATCGATGGTCGCCTTGCCACTCTAGAAGTGATCCTCAATAAGACTCTTGATGCAGTAGCCCGCGGTCGTGAGCGACTAGATGGCGCAAACGATAAAGATGTTTTATCTCAATTAGCTGACGACAAGTAATTAGCACTTAGTTATATAGCCAAGAAGATATCAAGAAGAGAAAATACCCATGTCGCAACCTTCATCTAAGGCCTCACAGGTCTTTGAATTCAATACTTTTGAACTTCCTCGCCGTGCGGGGGAGATGAAGGAGTATCAGTTAGATCTAGAAATTTTGGAGCCGATTGGCGTTCCATTGGTGAGCGTGCCAGCCGGTGATGTTATTGAAGTAGATCTGCGCCTGGAATCCGTTACTGAGGGAGTCTTGTTAAGCGCCGATCTATACGCGATCGCAAAGGGCGAGTGCATTCGCTGCCTTGATCCGGTTGAAATTACCGTGGAACGAAAGATTCAAGAGCTCTATCGCTACGAGCCAAGTAAAGATTCTGGTAAGAAGGGTAAGAAGTCCAAGCGCGCATCTGATGACGACGTAGATCTGGAAGAAGATGATGAACTTTGGATGGATGGCAATGTGATGGATCTCGAGCCCCCTATTCGAGATGCCGTTGTATTAGATCTTCCAATCAACCCGCTCTGCTCCGAAGATTGCCTAGGACTCTGCCCAGATTGCGGTCAGAAGTGGGCAGATCTGCCTGAGGGCCACCAACACGAGCCGATTGACGCTCGTTGGGCAGGGTTAGCTGGGCTGGATTTTAAGAAATCGGATGAATAAGGGATACTTACCTCCTAACCGAGTTAAGCCAATTTTTACCAATAGGTTTAAAAGAGATTAAGGACGATTACCGTGCCAGTTCCAAAGCGAAAGATGTCTCGTTCGAAGACACGCTCACGCCGCTCAATGTGGAAGACAACTGCAGCATCACTTGCAGCATGCCCACAGTGCCAGCAGCCAAAGCTCACACATACAGCATGCCCAACCTGCGGAACATATAACCGCCGCCAGGTTCTCGAGGTCTGATCTGTTCTCTACTTTAACTGCGCAACTCGGGATCACATTAAAGCCCGAATTGCTCGAGTTAGCTTTTACCCATCGCTCATTTGCATATGAGACCGGTGCTAAAGAAACAAATGAACGTTTAGAATTTTTAGGTGATTCAGTACTGGGCTTAATTGTTACTGAAGAGCTCTACCTTCGTTATCCAGATTTAGATGAATCACGTTTATCTCCACTGCGATCTGGAATCGTAAATATGCGTGCGCTCGCAGATATTGCGCGCACACTCGAACTCGGAAAATATATACGCCTTGGAAAAGGTGAAGAAGTCACCGGTGGGCGCGATAAAAACTCACTACTTGCCGATGCTCTAGAAGCCTTGATTGGCGCTATTTATCTGGAGTGCGGATTTGCAACAACTACCACCGTTGTTCGCACGTTAATTAATGAGACTCTCGAAAGCGCTATGGCAAAGGGCGCTGGGCTAGATGGCAAGACCGCGCTCCAAGAATTAGTTTCATCACTTGGAAAAGGCACCCTCGAATATTTAGTAACTGAAGAAGGCCCAGACCACGATAAGAGTTTCACCGCTGTAGCGATGGTCGCCGGTGAAGCAGTTGCGCAAGGTATCGGTAAGAGCAAACGCGAAGCAGAGCAATCAGCGGCTCGTTCTGCCTACGAAATTCTCGCAACCCTCAAGTAGTACTTCACTCGCGTCACGTACGTAAAGACGCCACCTAAACGGTAGGTTTACGCCGTGTATTTAAAGAGTATGACGCTTAAAGGATTTAAATCCTTCGCGTCGGCAACGACGCTTCGCCTGGAACCGGGCATCACCTGCGTCGTCGGTCCAAACGGCTCTGGAAAATCAAACGTTGTAGATGCCCTCACTTGGGTTATGGGTGAGCAAGGTGCGAAGTCACTTCGCGGCGGCAAGATGGAAGATGTCATCTTTGCTGGCACAAGCGGGCGTGCACCACTTGGTCGCGCAGAAGTTTCACTAACAATCGATAACACCGATGGCGCACTTCCAATTGATTACACCGAAGTAACAATTTCCCGCATTCTCTTTCGTAATGGCCAGAGCGAGTACCAAATAAATGGTGAAGCATCACGCTTATTGGATATCCAAGAATTACTAAGCGATTCAGGTATCGGCCGCGAAATGCACGTCATCGTTGGCCAAGGTCAGATAGATGCAATTTTGATGGCCACACCTGAAGAACGCCGTGGGTTTATCGAAGAAGCAGCTGGCGTTTTAAAGCATCGCAAACGTAAAGAGAAAGCCCTTCGCAAGTTAGATTCAATGCAGGCCAATTTGGCGCGCGTTCAGGATTTAACGGTTGAACTTCGTCGCCAACTCCGTCCACTCGGGAAGCAAGCAGAAGTTGCCAAAAAGGCGGCGACAATTCAGGCTGATCTTCGTGATGCCAAGTTACGACTGCTCGCTGATGATTTCATCTCACTTTCCAAAACTCTCGATGCTGAAGTAGCGGATGAAACCGCACTTCGTGAGCGACGCTCACTTGTTGAAGATGAGTTAGATAAAGTCAGATCACGCGAAGAATCACTTGATGCGCAAGCCGCCTTTGAGAGCCCACTTCTAATTGCAGCGCAGGAAAATTTCTACGCCCTTAGCGCACTTCGTGAAAAATTCCGCGGAACGCAATCACTTGCGCAAGAGCGCTCACGCTTCTTAGCTGAAGAGGCAGAAGAAGCGCGTAGCGCTGGTCGCGACCCAGAAGCGCTTGATCAAGAAGCGGTGGCGCTTCGCCAGCAAGAGGCGCAACTGCGCAGCGAAGTTCAAGGTGCACAAAACCATCTACAGGTGACAACTCAGAAACTTGCTAACGCAGAACAATCTTTAAAAGTTGAGGAAGATAAAATCGCCGCAGCGATGCGCGCTATCGCCGATCAACGTGAAGGTACAGCGCGTCAAGAAGGCCATATCAAATCGCTGGCAGCGCGACTAGAAGCGATCGCAGAAGAAATTGCTCGCTTAGTAAAAGCTCGCGATGAAGCGCAATCTCGTGCAGAGAGCGCACAACGCCAGTACTCAACGCTGGAGATGGATATTGCTGGTGCAGATGCCGGAGAACTTGGGCTGGACTCTGAATTTGAAGTCGCTAAGCAATCTCTAGATAGCGCTAAAGCTGAACTTGGTAATTTGATTGAAGCAGAACGCACTGCCGATCGTGAGCGAAATGCAATCGAATCCAAGTTAGAGGCGATGCTGCTTACCTCGAAATCACGTGATGGTGGGGCAGCGTTGGTTCGTGATTCTCGCGGCTTAACAATTCTCGGAAGCATTGCCTCCCTCGTTCAAATTGATTCCGGATGGGAATCTGCAACTGCTGCTGCGCTCGGAACGCTCTCTGATGCGATTGTGGTTCGCGATTTGAATTCTGCGATCAGTGCGCTAACAACGATGCGCTCTGAGAACTTGGGCCAAGCAGATGTACTTATCTACCAACCTGGATCAAATAGCGCTACATCTGTTCCTGCCGGACTTACAGCGCTAACTTCGCATGTTCGCTCCTCCGAAATCTCCGAGCTCCTTGCCTCGCTTTTATCTAACACAGTTGTTGCTGATAATGCGCGCGAGGCGGAAGGCATTATTCGCTCCCACCCAAGCGTCACAGTTGTAACTCGCGATGGTGATGTGATCACTGCAAAGCGTGCACGTGGTGGTTCAGCATCATCTACTTCGCTAATTGAGATCAACGCTCTGGTTCAAGAGTTACAGGCCAAGCTTGAGACAATTGCCCATAACTGCGATCGCCTTAAATTTGAAATTTCAACTGCGCAAGGCGATGTGGAAAGCAAGCAGAGCACATTTGATATTGCGTTATCTAAGTTAAATGAATCAGATGCGCGGATTTCAGCGTTTACGGAGCAACTTGCAGTTGCCGGCCAGAATATGAAATCTGCATCTGCTGAAGTTGAGCGCTTAAATTCAGCGATCGCTGAAGCCACTTCTGCTAAAGGTCGCGATGAGAACGAACTTTCGATCGCATCTGCACAACTTCAGCAGCGTGGTGAAATCGGCGAACCAGATCACAGCGCCGCCGAAAACTTACGAAATGAAGTCTCACTTGCGCGAACCGCAGAAGTAGAAGCACGCCTTGCTGTTCGCACCAGCGAAGAGCGAGTTGATTCAATTGGTGCGCGCGCCAAGGCCCTCGAAGATTCCGCTAACGCCGAACGGGAAGCATCCGAGCGTGCAGTATCGCGTCGCGGTGCACGTGCACGCGGTGCGCTTATCTCTTCTGCAATTGCAGAGGCAGCGTATGAAGCGTTAATTCATATTGAACGATCTATTGCAAAGGCTGCAACAGAGCGCGCCCGCCTAGAGGCATCACGCTCGGATCGCGAAGGCGAGACGCTTACCGTGCGATCACGTGGCCGCGAACTCGCATCGGAACTCGAACAGCTAACTTCTTCGGTTCATAAGGACGAGATTGCTCGCGCCGAGCAACGTATGCGCATCGAACAACTTGAGTCCAAGGCAGTAGAAGAACTTGGAGTTGATACGACAACTCTTGTAAATGAGTATGGACCTCAGAACGATGTACCAACCTTTATCGAAACCGAGACTGGTGAGATCGTCGCTACTGAGTTAATCCCGTATCGCCGCGATCAACAGGAGAAGCGCCTCGCTGCCACTGAACGTTCACTCACTCTTCTCGGCAAGATCAACCCATTAGCTCTTGAGGAGTACAACGCGCTTGAAGAGCGCCTTAAGTTCTTGGCCGAACAGTTAGAAGATCTAAAGCGCACCAAGAAAGATCTGCTGGATATCATCAAAGAAGTTGAAGATCGCGTGCAGAGCATCTTTATTGAAGCATTTGAAGAAACGGCAAAACACTTCGAAGATATCTTCGCGCGCCTCTTCCCTGGCGGAGATGGTCGCCTGATTCTTACAAATCCTGATGATCTTCTCAACACTGGTGTAGACGTGGAAGCCCGTCCTCCCGGAACCAGAATCAAGCGACTATCTCTACTTTCCGGTGGCCAAAAATCACTTACAGCCGTTGCGATGTTGGTTGCTATCTTTAAAGCGCGCCCAAGTCCTTTCTACGTGCTCGATGAAGTTGAAGCAGCCTTGGATGATGTAAACCTTGGACGTTTGCTCGTTATTCTGGAAGAGCTTCGTGAAAGTTCACAGTTGATCATCATTACTCACCAGAAGCGCACTATGGAGATCGCTGATGCGCTCTATGGCGTAACCATGCGCGGCGATGGCGTAACTGAAGTTATCTCACAGCGCCTGCGCGAATCTGACACCGCTTAAGGTTCTTTAGGCAATGGTTCTTTAGACAATGGGTATTTTCAGTAAATTCATCTCAAAGATAAAAGGTGTTTCGACAGCCGATCCACTTGATTGGCAAGAACTTGAAGCAGAACTTCTTGCTGCAGATCTTGGGCCATCTCTGACAACTGCAATTATCAAAGATGCCAAATCAATTAAGGGAGAAGATGCACTTGCTTCTTTAACTCAGATATTAAATTCGAAGCTTTCTAGTAAACCCCGCACCTTAAGTAAGGCGGCCTCCACCTCAGCGCTAATCGTTGTTGGAGTAAATGGCACCGGCAAAACAACTTCAGTTGCGAAGTTGGCCGCTTCGCTAAAAGGCTCTGGCTCCTCAGTAATTCTTGCTGCAGCCGACACCTTTCGCGCTGCTGCAGTAGAGCAGTTGCAGACATGGGGAGCGCGTATTGGCGTTGAAGTTATCGCTGGCAAAGATGGAGCCGAGCCCGCATCGGTCGTTTTTGATGCCGCAGTTCGTGCAAACGAACAACAAGTTAGCTACTTGCTAGTTGATACCGCTGGGCGACTTCACAATAAGAACGATTTGATGGCCGAGTTAGGTAAGGTAAAACGCGTAATCGAAAAATCCTTACCGGTTTCTGAAGTTCTATTGGTGATTGATGCAACGACAGGCCAAAATGGAATTACCCAAGCAAAGATTTTTACCGAAGCCGTTGATGTAACTGGCTTGATTGTCACAAAGTTAGATGGCAGCGCCCGAGGGGGAGTAGCCCTAGCCATTGAAAATGCGCTCGATATACCAATCAAGTTTGTCGGAACCGGTGAAGCCGAATCAGATTTCGCTACCTTCGACTCGGAGCGCTACATCTCAGGCTTAATCGGCGAATAGCCTTCCTATCGCGCACTTGGTGTAACACAGATGTAACAAATTTCCCGATTTTGTGACCCCGTCTTAACCTAGAAAACGAGCCTACGTAACCCGCCGAGAGCATCTTTACCCCATCTCAACGGCGAGGGTTTGTTCATTTTTTTAAAACTCTAGGAATAGGAAACGAATAATGGAAGAGATTGTTCTTAATTCAGGCGATACCGCCTGGGTATTAGCAAGTACCGCTCTCGTTCTACTTATGACGCCAGGTTTAGCGTTCTTCTACGGTGGCATGGTTCGTACTAAGAGCGTTCTAAATATGATGATGATGTCGATGGTTACCATCGGAATTGTTAGCGTGCTGTGGGTTATCTACGGTTTTGAACTGGCATTTGGTTACAAAGCTAATTCACCTTGGTACGGAAATATCTCATTTTCTGGCTTAGGCGGAGTTGTTAATGACTTCACAAATAACGGTGGGGTTTATCCAATTCCAGTTCTTGTCTTTGCAGCATTCCAATTGATGTTCGCAATCATTACCCCTGCGCTGATCTCCGGTGCAATTGCAGACCGCACAAAGTTCACCGCTTGGGCGATCTTTGTCGCTATCTGGTCGACTTTGGTTTACTTCCCAGTTGCGCACTGGGTATTCGCATTCGGAAATAAAGTCGGAGACACAATTACGGGCGCAGGTTATTTAGCTAGCAGAGGCGTTCAAGACTTTGCAGGTGGAACCGCAGTTCACATCAACGCCGGCGCTGCAGGCTTAGCGCTAGCGATCGTAATTGGAAAGAGAGTTGGATGGCGTAAAGAATCAATGCGTCCACACTCATTACCTTTGGTGATGCTTGGCGCAGGTCTTCTCTGGTTCGGCTGGTTTGGATTTAACGCCGGCTCATCACTAGCTGCAAATGGAACAGCAGCTCTAGCTCTAATCAATACTCAAGTTGCAGCAGCTGCTGCGGTTCTGGGTTGGTTACTTGTAGAGAAGGTTCGTAATGGACATGCAACTTCACTTGGTGCAGCATCAGGTGCGGTAGCAGGGTTAGTTGCAATCACTCCAGCATGTGCATTCGTGGCACCATGGGCCGCAGTAGTAATTGGCCTGCTTGCAGGAGCGATATGTGCGCTCTCTGTCGGAATCAAATACAAGCTTGGCTTCGATGATTCACTCGATGTAGTGGCAGTTCACTTAATCGGTGGAATCTGGGGATCACTTGCAATCGGTCTATTTGGCTCATCAGCGGTCAACAGCCTCAGCCTCGATGGAATCTTCTATGGTGGCGGAACAGCGCTACTTGGAAAGCAGGCGTTGGGCGTGGGACTTGTTTTCGCATACTCATTCATTGCCACACTGATCATCGGTTACGCAATTGAAAAGACAATTGGTTTCCGCGTAAAGAAAGATGCAGAAGTAGAAGGTATTGATCTAAATGAACACGCAGAAACTGCATATGAAATGACAAGTTCATCACGAGGAGGTTCACTGCTATGAAGTTAATTACAGCTATCTTGAAACCATTTAAGTTAGATGAAGTCAAAGATGCTCTGCAAGCAGCGGGCGTTACCGGAATGACGGTCTCTGAAGCCAGTGGTTTCGGTCGCCAACGTGGACACACTGAGGTTTATCGTGGCGCCGAATACACCGTTGACCTAGTACCCAAGGTTCGCCTTGAGGTACTAGTTGATGATGCAGATGCAGCGGCAATTGTCGATGTCATCGTGAAAGCAGCATCAACAGGATCAATCGGCGATGGAAAAGTTTGGACAACGCCAGTTGATTCAATCGTGCGCGTCAGAACCGGTGAACGCGGAACGGATGCGATCTAGGGGATAAAGCAGGTCAGTAAGATAGGTACATGGGTACACGTGAGCGAAGGGAGCGATCGAACGAGAGCGATCGCTTCCTGACCTCGCTATTTAGCCAAGTACCAGATGTAGTTAGTGGGGTAGCACTCGCCGCGGTCGGCGGTTACGGCCGCGGTGAGCTATCTCCAGGATCAGATCTAGATATTCTCTTTCTACATAACGGGAGAATTGAAGAGAAATCTCTCGCAGAGATAGTAAATAAAATTCTCTACCCGCTCTGGGATAAATCTTTTAAAGTCGATCATTCCGTTAGAACTAGATCCGAAACACGTGAGAGCGCTTCCAGTGATTTAAAGGTGGCGCTGGGACTACTTGATATTCGATTAATTTGCGGTGATCCAGATTTAGTGGCGGCGGTGCAACACGATGCAATCGATGACTGGCGCGGTAATTCGCGCGAAAGGCTGCCCCAACTACGCCGCTCACTCGCCGATCGCCATCTTCGCGCCGGTGATCTCGCTTACCTCCTTGAACCTGATTTAAAAGAGGCGCGTGGGGGCTTAAGAGATATCAACGCACTGCGAGCGATCGCTCGTTCAGGCGCGGTCTCTATCTCCCTAGAACACATCAGCACTGCAGAATCAGTCTTAAACAATGCGCGTGAAGCTTTGCATACCGTTACCAGCAGAGATAAGGATCGCTTACTTTTTCAAGAGCAAGATAAAGTTGCCGAACTTTTGAAATACGCCGATGCGGATGCGCTTATGAGCGATATCGCACAGGCCGCTAGATCGGTTGACTATCTTCTCGAATCAACTTGGCATCGCTTTGATCATCGCGGAAAAGATGGGATTGGACGCTTCTTAAAGAGATCACGTACAACACAGATTGCGCAAGGAATATCAATTGCGCATCAAGAAGTCTTCATTGACGAAGGATTTGATTTTGATAAAGATCCGGTAATTGGTTTACGTGCTGCTGCAATTGCGGCACAAGCAGGGCTTCCGGTTTCACCAACGTCTTTGCAAGCTCTGGCTCAGGCATCAAAATCGGGTATTTCTAGGTTACCGAACCCGTGGCCTAGATCTGCACGTGAGAATTTAATTTCGCTAATTGGCGCAGGTGCGCCTATGGTGCGAATCTGGGAAGGGCTTGATCAAGAAGAGATTCTCTTCGATTGGTTGCCTGAATGGCGAGCGGTACGTTCCTTGCCGCAGCGCAACGCCCTGCATCGCCATACCGTTGATAGACACATGGTTGAGACCGCGGTATTTGCAGCTGCGCTTACTAGAAGTGTGCACCGCCCAGATTTACTTCTCTTTGCGGCGTTATTCCACGATATCGGAAAAGGTACGCAAGAAGATCACAGCGATCGCGGAGAGAAGTTAATCGAACCGCTTGCACGCCGTATTGGTTTTGATGAAAAAGATATTGCGACCTTGAAGCTATTGGTAAAACATCACCTGCTATTGAGCGCCACCGCTACGCGGAGAGATTTAGATGACCCCGCGACTATCGCGAGCGTGACTTCTGTGATTCCGGATTTACAGACCCTAGAACTCTTGCATGCGCTCAGCATCGCCGATGGACAGGCAACAGGGCGGGCGGCATGGAGTGATTGGAAAGAGAGTTTATTAAGCGAACTTGTTAGTCGGGTTACTTCGGCGTTAACCGATAACACGATAGCGCGACAACCAGAATTCACAAGCGAGCAGAGAGTTTTAGCAGATAGTGGCGAACTTCAAGTTAAAATTGAAGCACGCGATCCTGATTTTGCAATCGAAATCATAGCTCCAGATAAAACGGGACTTCTCTCTATCGTTGCTGGTGTTTTAAACTTGGCCCGATTTGATGTGCGTTCAGCGCGTACGCAAACGATCGGCAAGAGCGCAATTATGAAGTGGATTGTTACGCCTAATCAATTCGCCCCATCAGTTGATGAAGGTGCGATAAAAGCTGCAATAGCCGAAGCTTTAGCGGATGCCTCTGATTTAACTGAGAGAATTAAACGCCGCGTTGCAGATTACGCAAATATTCCGTCAATTCCAGTTCCGCTTCCGATCGTTGAAACCTTTATGGATTCGGCAACTGATGCAACGATTATTGAGGTTCGCAGCCATGATCGTCCCGCACTTTTATTCGGAATCGGCGATGTAATCACGAAGTCACAAGTTGATATTCGCTCCGCAATCGTTACAACTTTGGGGGCGGAAGCGATAGATACCCTTTATGTAACTGAAATTGGTGGGGGAGCGCTCTCTCCTGAGCGCGCCCAAGAACTAGCCAATCGCCTATCTAGCGCTCTTGCTTAATTAACCTTTCAAGTACTATTGCCATCTTATGTTTGACAACCTTTCCTCCAAATTCTCGAACGCTTTCTCCTCGCTGCGTTCCCGAGGAAAAATTTCTCCTTCAGATATCGAAAATACTTGTTTAGAAGTTCGTACCGCTTTACTCGAATCCGATGTTGCGCTACCTGTCGTAGATAGCTTTATTGAAAAAATTCGCAGTAAGTCGCTAGAAGCGCTCCCAAATCTGCAATCTGGCACAAATCAAGCACAAGCAATATTTGAGATCGTTAATTCAGAGCTCATTGAGATTCTTGGTGGGTCAGCTCGTCGTGTTCGCTTTGCTAAGACCGCTCCAACAGTAATCATGTTGGCTGGTTTGCAAGGCGCCGGTAAAACTACTTTGGCTGGAAAACTCGCCAAGTTCTATGCCGAACAAGGCAACACCCCTTTACTTGTCGCATCAGATCTTCAGCGCCCAAATGCAGTTAACCAATTACAGGTTGTTGGAGAAAGCGTTGGCGTTCCAGTCTTTGCACCTGAACCGGGCAATGGTGTTGGCAATCCAGTAAAGGTTGCTGAGCAAGGTATCGCTTTCGCAAAATCGAAGTTGTACAACATGGTTATCGTAGATACCGCGGGTCGCCTAGGCGTTGATCAAGAGTTAATGCGCGAAGCCATCTCTATCCGTGATGCAATTTCGCCAGATGAGATCCTCTTCGTTGTTGATGCGATGATCGGTCAAGACGCTGTCCGTACCGCACAAGCGTTTCAGGATGGTGTTGGTTTTGATGGCGTGGTTCTTACCAAACTCGATGGTGATGCACGTGGTGGAGCAGCGCTTTCAATCACACAATTAACTGGTAAACCGATCATGTTTTCATCGAACGGTGAAAAGCTCATCGATTTCGATATCTTCTATCCCGACCGCATGGCTTCACGAATCCTGGGTCTTGGCGATGTTGCGACTTTGGCCGAGCAGGCTAAGAAAGCATTTGATGGAGAAAGTTCTGCACGACTAGAAGAAAAATTCGCACGCGGTGATGACTTCACGCTTGAAGATTTCCTTGAGCAGTTAGAGGCGATGTCGAAGATGGGCTCAATGTCGAAGTTGCTAGGAATGTTGCCGGGTGCAGGTGGGATGAAGAAGCAGATCGAAAATTTTGATGAATCCGAGATCGTCCGTACTAAGTCAATTGTTCAATCAATGACGCCAATCGAGCGTCGTGATCCAAAAGTACTAAATGGTTCACGTCGTGCCCGAATTGCCTTAGGCGCTGGCCGAAAAGTTCAAGATGTAAATTCTTTAGTTGATAAATTCGCAGCGGCACAGAAGATGATGAAACAGATGCGCAGCGGTAAAGGGTTGCCGCCCGGAATGGGTATGCCACCAGGTGCGCCCGCACCAGTTCAAAAGGTCAGCCAGCAGCCAGCTAAGAAGAAGTCCAAATCTGGAAATCCCGCCAAACGCGCCTTGGAGGAGAAGGGCTAAAGCCCTGCTTAGTCACGCTTGCTTATGCTCGGATTTCGCATCTACACGCGTAGATGGCAAGATTAGCCTCCTGTTGAGGGGCCCTCTACCCCCACAACATCCATATCCACAGTTGTATCGAATACATGCGCACCCCGCTGCATAGTTATTTGAGGCGACACACTTTTTAGGAGCACTACTTCTTTGTCTACAAAAATTCGCTTAATGCGCATGGGAAAGATCCGCACACCATTTTTCCGCATCGTCGTAACAGATTCACGTAAAGCACGTAACGGACTTTCAATTGAAGAAATTGGTCGTTACGTTCCAGGACAAGAGCCATCAATCATGGAAGTTAACTCAGAGCGCGCGCAGTACTGGCTCGGAGTCGGCGCACAACCAACTGCCGCTGTAGAGGCGATCTTTAAGGTCACCGGAGATTGGCAGAAGTTCAAGGGCCTACCTGGCACCGAAGGAACACTTAAGTTTGCAACACCAAAGCCAGCTAAGAGCATCGCTTACGAAGCAGCTGTTAAGCAAGCAATGGATGAGCCTAAAGAAGGCGCAACAACAATGAAGAAGAAGGCGCAAGAGAAGTTGGCTGCAAAGGCTAACCCTGCTCCTGTAATCGAAGAAGTTGTGTCCGAACCAACTGCGACCGAAGAGGTAGCAGTAGAAGCGGTTGTTGAAACCGCACCAGAGGCTGTTGTTGAAGCACCAACTGAAGTTGTAGCAGAAGCATCAGCAACTGAAGAGGCCGCTGAATAACAATGATGGACGAAGCTCTCGAGCACCTCGTTAAAGGAATCGTTGATAATCCTGAAGATGTCATCGTGAAGGAAAAGACTCATCGTCGCGGCACGACTCTAGAAGTTCGTGTTAATCCTGAAGATATCGGCAAGGTAATTGGTCGTAATGGTCGCACTGCAAAAGCGCTTCGCACAGTTGTAAGCGCTATTGCTGGTCGCACTGTACGCGTTGACCTAATCGATACCGATGAGGCTCGTTAAAGCGAAAGCTTTTATCTGATGCGCCTTAATGTAGGTCGCATCGGTCGCGCCCACGGAATCTTGGGCGAGGCCACAATTGAAGTACGTACCGATGATGCAGCAGAACGTTTTGCAATCGGGGCAATACTTGAGACAGAAAGCCACGGTAATTTAACCGTGGCTTCTGCACGTGTGCACAACGGAATCCTGTTGCTTGGCTTCGATGGAGTAGAAGATCGCAATGCCATCGAGAAATATCGGGATCAACTTCTCTACGCCGATGTAGATATCAATGCGCCCGGACTAGATGAAGATGATTATCACGTACTGCAGCTAATCGGCTGTCAGGCATACCTAGTTGATGGTGATTTATTCGGGGAAGTAACTGAAGTCTTGAACCTGCCGGGACAGGATGTGCTGAGCATTAAGACTGAAGGTGGAGAAGTACTTATTCCTTTCGTGCATCAACTAGTTCCAGTAGTTGATGTTAAAGCAAAGCGAATGACCGTTATTCCTCCCGAGGATTACGAAGCCGGGGTAAGTAAATGAAGATCGATGCGGTAACAATCTTTCCTGAATACTTTGCGCCAGCTCAACTTTCGCTGCTTGGGAAAGCTCAAAGTAAAGGCCTAGTAGATATCCAAGTTCACGATCTTCGCGCTGCCACACAAGATAACCACAACACGGTAGATGACACTCCATATGGCGGTGGCGCAGGAATGGTGATGCTTCCTGAAATTTGGGGAAGAGTGCTAGATCCCTTGATGTTGGCAGATACCGATTTGATTATCTTGACGCCAGCGGGCATGCGCTTCAACCAGGAAATGGCGCAGAGCCTTGCTAATTCAAAACATTTGATCTTTGCTTGCGGTCGCTATGAAGGAATTGATGATCGCGTACGTCAACATTACGAATCTCCTGAGTACGTGGCAAAGAACATAAGAGTTCATGAAGTCTCAATCGGTGACTATGTTCTTGGCGGGGGAGAAGTGGCATCCCTAGTAATGATCGAAGCGATTACCCGTTTGATTCCAGGAGTGCTTGGAAATCCAGAATCTCTGAGTGAAGAGTCGCATAACTCTGAAGGTTATTTGGAATATCCAAATTTCACGAAACCGCAAGAATGGCGTGGCATCTCGGTGCCTGAGATTTTATTGAGTGGTAATCACGCTGAAATCGCTAAGTGGCGCGAATTACAGGCCATTGAGCGCGCGAAAAAGAATTTATAACTCGTCAGTAACCGCACACTGGGCCTAGCGTTCTCCTATGAGCGAAGAGTCAGCACAGATCCAATCTCGCCTTATCCGCGATCTTGAACCTGTGGTCGCAGTTGAACTCGAGCGCCATTTATCTGTTCAAAAAAATTGGTACCCACACGAGTATGTCCCATGGTCTGAAGGTCGCGATTACGCAGGCCCGCTAAATGGCGATGCCTGGGAAGCAAAAGATTCTCGACTCTCTCCAGTTGCACAGGATTCACTTATTTTAAATCTTCTTACTGAAGATAACCTGCCGAGCTACCACACTGAAATCGCAATTTCTATGGGTCGCGATGGCGCTTGGGGCAATTGGATTGAACGATGGACCGCCGAAGAAGCGCGCCACGCAATCGTAATTCGTGATTATTTAATGGCTACTCGTGGAGTGGATCCATACGAACTTGAAGATCTACGTATGGCGCATATGTCATTGGGATATCAGACTCCATATGAAAACGATATGTTGCACACAATCGCTTACGTTTCATTCCAAGAATTGGCAACGCGTATTTCACACCGTAACACCGGAAAAATTTCCGATGATCCAATCGCTGAAGGAATGATGCAGCGAGTGGCGCTAGATGAGAATCTCCATATGCTGTTCTACCGCAACACTCTTTCTGCAGCACTGGATATGGAACCAAACGCTTCGATGCGCGCTATCGCAGATGTTGTAACCAACTTTGATATGCCTGGCGCGAACATGCCAGGATTTGGACGCAAGGCGGTACAGATCGCCCTTGCTGGTATTTATGATCTGCAACAGCATCTAGATGATGTTGTATCCCCGGTTCTTCGCGCCTGGAACGTCTTTGAACGAAATGACTTGTCTGGAGATGGACTAGTAGCCCGCGATGAACTAGTCGCCTTTATGGAGAAATCAGGAAAAGAAGCCGCCACCTTTAACGATAAGCGCGAAGTGCACTTTGAGCGCTTGATCGCACGTGGCCAAAACCCAATCCGTATCCAAAAGTAAACTTTAACTTTTAATTCAAGGTAGATTTACCCCATGTGCAGATTACTTGGATATGTTGCGACCGAAGAACGTACCTTTGCAGATGTTGTTGGCGAAGGATTTGAAAACTTTGTAGAACTATCCAAAGAGCATAAACATGGATGGGGAATTTCGGCTTGCTCAACTGATACACGTAAGACTGAACTCGTTCGCGACTTAACTCTCGCAGCAGAAAGTCAAAAGTTCGCCGAATCTTCTACGAATTTGAAGTCAGATGGCGCGCTATTGCACCTTCGTTTAGCTTCTAAAGGTTTGACGGTAGATCTTTCCAATAACCACCCATTTATCTACGGTGACTATTCCTTTATGCATAATGGAACTATCAAATCGATTGAATCAGTCCAGAAATTTGTTCATCCACGCTACTTAGATAAGTTCACTTCAACTACCGACAGTGAGCGCTATTTCTTCACTATCTTGAGCTGTATAGATGAACTTGGTTTGATCGAAGGCGTTCGTAAAGCGGTAAAGACCATTTCTGCAAATTGTGATTTCACGAGCATCAACTCGATGCTCATGACCCCCGACACTTTTATTGCGGTCTGTGAATTTAATGAGGCTGATTCGACCGAGTGGACTGTAGATAGCCATTATGAACTTCGCTATAGCGTTGAAGATGGCGTTATCAAGGTGGCATCGACCGGTTGGGGTAAAGATCACTGGACTCGTCTAACCAACCATTCAATCTTGGTAGTTAATCGCAAGGATCTGAGCTTTGAGGTACTACCTCTCTAACTCACAGCGGTAACCTTCTCCTCATGGCCCGCACCTACGCAGTCGAAACATATGGCTGCCAGATGAACGTTCACGATTCTGAACGCATCGCCGGACTTTTAGATGAAGCGGGTTATCTGCCAGTTATTCAAGGCGAACAAGCTGACATAGTTGTATTTAATACATGTGCCGTGCGCGAAAATGCGGATAACAAACTCTATGGAAATCTAAGTTTCTTAGCACCGATTAAGAAGGCTAATCCCAATATGCAGATCGCAGTTGGCGGCTGCTTGGCTCAGAAAGATCAATCGATAATCCTTAAGAAGGCTCCTTATGTGGATGTCGTCTTCGGTACTCATAACGTTGGGT
>Ga0209768_10000173_pt1 | contig 42642 bp, 33 predicted proteins | sample LauGreSBDMM110SD_3_FD_187564 | JGI IMG/M metagenome (GOLD analysis project Ga0209768, IMG submission 187564) | Freshwater lake microbial communities from Lake Michigan, USA - Sp13.BD.MM110.SD (SPAdes) (version 2) | ecosystem: Environmental > Aquatic > Freshwater > Lake | place: Lake Michigan... | reverse complement strand
AAAAACCAAAATAACTTCAATAAAAGATTTTAAATCTTCGGGTATAAAAACAGTTGACTATTCTAAAAAAGTATCAATTAATGCAATACTTCCATTCAGATTAAAGATAACTAATATAGGTATTGAAGGTATAGATCCTTTGAATCCCCCAGGAATTGGCATGCAGATAATTGGTTTTTCTAACTATATCTTGTAATAAAATTATGTTATAATATAAACATGGCCCGACTATCACTAGCAAACTTAAAGTTGTTATTTCAAACAGGAGATCGCCCTACACAAGGGAACTTTGAAGATTTTATTGACACAGCAAGCGCTCAAGCAACAGATTTGGGTAGTGCGGGAAACAATGAGTCAACAATCAACGGCATTGAAAGTGCTACAGTAATTGATAATTTTGATGCAACAGAATATAGAGCAGTTAAATACATGATCTCTATTAAAAAAAGTACTGGTGGCGTAAATAAGTATTACGCAACAGAAATGACAATTCTTGCTGACAGTACAGATGTATCTGTTAGCGAGTATGGCACAATTGACAACGATGGGAATATTGGCACCATTAGCGTCTCCCGATCTGGAAATACAGTATCCGTAACGGTTACTCCAGTAATCGGTATAACCCCAGTTACCGTACGTTATGCACGTATGGGACTAAAGGTATAAAAAGGAGATAAAAAATGGCAACAGTAGACAAAGATTTTAAAGTAAAAAATGGTTTAGTTGTTCAAGGATCAACAGCAACTGTTAATGGTAAGAATGTTATTACTGCAGGAACTGTAGATGCTAAAGGTGATTTAATTGTTGGTAGTGCAGATGATGCGGTAGCACGTCTTGGCGTTGGAAGCAACGGACAGGTCCTCACCGCAGCGTCAGGAGCAACATACGGCCTTGAATGGGCAGCCCCAGCAGCAGTTGGTGTATTTGATACACAAATTACTTTTGAAGGCGCAACAGCAGACGACTATGAGACAACACTTACAGTCACAGATCCAACCGCAGATCGGACAATCACACTTCCAAATGCTACAGGTACAGTAGCACTTACTTCAGATGTTACAACACACGCAGACCTAACAACAGCACACGGTGCAACTGGTGCAGTAGTTGGAACAACAAACACACAGACTCTTACAAACAAAACATTAACATCACCAAAGATTAACGAAGATGTTGTTATGTCAGCAAGTTCTACAGAACTTAACATTCTTGATGGAGCAACTCTTTCTACAACAGAACTTAACTATGTAGATGGTGTGACATCAGCAATTCAGACTCAATTAAATGCAAAGGCTGCTGATGCAGATCTTACAACACATACAGGATCAACAACAGCACACGGTGCAACTGGTGCAGTAGTTGGAACAACAAACACACAGACTCTTACAAACAAGACTCTTACAAGTCCAACTCTTACAACTCCAGATCTTGGTGTGGCTTCTGCTACATCTGTTAACGGTACAACGATTCCATCATCAAAGACTCTTGTTGTAACAACAGATAAGTTGAACGTACTTGCAGCAACAAGTTCATCAGAACTTGCTGGTATCATCTCTGATGAAACTGGTACTGGAGCACTTGTTTTTGCTAATACCCCAACACTTGTAACACCAAACATTGGTGTTGCAACTGGTACATCTCTTGTTTTGTCAGGGGATTTAACAGTAAACGGTACAACAACCACAATTAACTCAACAGAAATCACAATTGATGACAAGAACATGACTCTTGGCGCAGTTACATCTCCAACAGATGCAGGTGCAGACGGTGGTGGTCTTACACTTAAGGGTGCAACAGACAAGACCTTCTCATGGATTGATGCAACTGATTCATGGACATCTTCTGAGCACATGGATCTTGCTTCTGGCAAGGTATTAAAGATTAATGGAACTCAAGTTCTTTCTGCAACAGAGTATACCGGAAATGCTGCAACAGCAACAAATGGTATTACTACAGCAAGTAAGATCTCAGCACTTGCTGCAACATCTTCTTCAGAACTTGCAGGAGTTATCTCAGATGAGACAGGAACAGGCGCATTAGTATTTGCTAATACACCAACTCTTGTTACTCCAGTACTTGGTGCAGCAACTGCAACAAGCATTGCTCTTCCAGATACCCTTCTTGGATCTGCAACAGGAACCGCTTCAACCTCAGCAACAACTATTGACACTTGGTCAGCAAGCACATACTCAAGCGCTAAATATATTGTTCAAATGAAACTTGGCAACGATATTGAAGTAATTGAAATGCTTGTAACAGTTGATGGAAACAATAACGTTTACTTAACAGAGTATGCTGATGTAGTTAGCAATACTGAATTAGGAACAACAAACGCTGTTTACAGTGCTGGAAACGTTCTTCTTCAGGTAACTGGCGCATCAGTAGATACAGTTGTTAAAGTTAGCAAAACATACATCGAGGCTTAACAAAAAAGTAGGGGGATAAATGGCAACAGTAGATAAAGACTTTAAGGTAAAGAATGGCTTAAACGTAGCCACAACTGGTACCTTTGGTGGAGTAGTTACAGTTGCCACTCCGACTCAAAATACACACGCAGCAACTAAGTTGTATGTTGATACGGTTGCTGGAAATGCAAACGTTGTTCCAACGGAATCAAGTAATCCAGCAACACCAGTAGATGGACAAATATACTTTAATACAACCACACAGCACCTTATGATCTATTCAACAGATGCTGCAGACTGGATTATGATTGCAACATTTGATGATTCTGCAGATTTGCAACAACATATTCATGATACTGCAATTGATGGAACGGGACTTGTTGTTACCACTTTTCAAGAAGCAGGATTTTATGATGATATTTTTTCTTCGTCACTTGACGCAGGAAATTATGCTACGGTAGAATGGTTAACTACTTCTGATGGCGGAAGTCCAATAGATAACTTTAATTAATCGTATGTTATAATAAATAAAGAAGTACATAGGGGGAGTAAATTATGGCAACAAGAATGCAACAGAGACGAGGCACTGCAGCCCAATGGATATCAACCAACAGTGGCAACGGCCCGATCCTTGCAGCCGGAGAAATCGGTTACGAGTCAGATACTAATAAATTTAAAATTGGTGATGGCACCAACCACTGGCTAAGCCTTGATTACTTCATGGACGCAGACAGTACAGTAAACCCCCAATTTGGTTCAAGCATTGCTTTTGAAGGTGCCACAGCCAACGCTTTTGAAACTACCCTAGCAGTAACAGACCCCACAGCAGATCGTACAATTACCCTTCCAGACGCAACAGGTACAGTAGTTTTAGCCGACGGTAGTGGAAACGTTACAGTATCAGGAGATTTAACAGTAAGTGGTACAACTACTACTATTAACAGCACAACAATTAATGCTACAACAGGAATTGTTTTTGAAGGCGCTACAGCAAATGCTTTTGAAACTACCTTAACAGTAACAGACCCCACAGCAGATCGTACAATTACTTTCCCTGACACAACTGGTACAGTTGCAATGGCAGCAGACGTCCTTGAACGTTTAGCAAAAGCAGGCGGAGTGATGACTGGTGATATTAATTTAGATTTAACCCATAAAATTATTAACGTACCAACACCAACAAATACAGGAGATGCAGTAAATAAAACATATGTAGATAATGCAGTAGCATTGGGACAAACTTTTACTACTTCACTTCTTTTTGAAGGTGCTACAGCAGATGCTTTTGAAACTACATTAGCAATAGCAGACCCAACTGCAGACCGCACTATTACTCTTCCAGATGCAACAGGAACAGTTATTACAACAGGAAACTTAACAGATATAACAAATGCCGGAGTTTTTTCTCAAGCAATAACTTTTGAAGGTACCACAGCAGATGGTTATGAAACCACCATAGCAGCAACAGATCCTACAGCAGATCGTACAATAATGATTCCAGATGCAACAGGAACATTTGCACTAGTAGCAGATGTTACCTCTCATGAACAAGATACAACAAATGTTCACGGTATTTCAGACACAGCAGATCTTGTAACAAAATCAGGAGCCCAAACACTTGGAGGAGCAAAGACATTTACTGGAGATACCGTTCTTCCTGTAAATACTTCAATTGGAACTGTAACTTCTACTGAAATTGGATATGTTGCTGGAGTTACCTCTGCTATTCAAACACAGTTAAATGCTAAAGCACCACTTGCTTCACCTACGTTTACAGGAACAGTAACTCTTCCTTCAGGAACCGTTACATCTGCAATGATTGCTGATGGAACAATTGTTGTTGGAGATTTAGCAGATGGTGCAGTTACTTCTGCAAAAATTCTTGATGGAACAATTGCTAATGATGACATTAACGTATCTGCAGCAATTGACTGGACCAAACTTGGTATCTCTTCAACCGTGTCTTCTACTGAAATTGGATATGTTGATGGCGTTACTTCAGCAATTCAAACACAGTTAGACGCTAAATCACCACTTGCTAGTCCAACATTTACTGGAACCGTAAACGCAGCAGCCCTTACACTTTCAGGGGATTTAACAGTAAATGGAACCACTACAACAATTAATTCAACCACTATGTCTGTTGATGATAAGAATATTGTTCTTGGTGATGTTGCCACTCCATCAGATGTAACTGCTGATGGCGGAGGTATCACACTTAAAGGCGCAACAGATAAGACCTTCAACTGGGTAGATGCTACAGATTCTTGGACATCTTCTGAAAACATTAACCTTGCTTCAGGAAAAGATTTAAAGGTTAACGGAACTGCGGTTCTTAGCACAACTGCTGGTGGATTTATTTTTACCGACGGTACACAAACAAAAGAAGGTGTTCCATCACGTACACCAATTATACAAAAAACAGCAGCATACACTCTTTCAGCAGCAAACGAAAGAGATTCATTAATTGAAGTTTCACATACAGGTGGATCTGCAGTTTTAATTTCAATTCCAACAGATGCTACCTTTGACTTTCCAATTGGAACATCAATTGACATTCTTCGAACAAATACTGGAGCAGTGACAATTCAAGCAGTAACACCAGGAACAACAACAGTAAATGCAACTCCTGGATTAAAATTACGTGCACAATGGTCATCAGCAACATTGTTTAAGAGAGCAGCAAATCTTTGGGTTGTAATGGGAGATTTGTCAGCATAATAGTTTGATATAATAAAAAAAAGGAGTAATAAATGGCTGTTAGTAAAAAAAGAGGTATCAAGTCAGCAGCACAGGATAACTTTGTTGCTCCAGATGCACCAACAATAGGTACTGCAACAAATGTTGGAACTGGACAAGCATATAATAACGGTGCCATAAGTGTTACTTTTACTCCTGCAACTTCAGGAAATGCTGCTACATCTTATACAGCATCAGGATATTGTTCTGTACATAGCGCAACACATACTGTAACAGGAGCCTCTTCTCCATTAATAATTACTGGTTTTGGTAGTACCGTAGTAACAACAATTACAGTAACAGCAACAAATGACTACGGAACTTCCGCTGCATCTGCTGCATCTAACTCTGTAACAGTTACAACAGTACCTCAAGCACCAACAATTGGAACCACTACAACATATGGAGATTCTCCACAAGGAGACACAGTTAACTGGACAATTAATGCAACAGGCGGAAGTGCCATTACTGGTAATACAGTAGTTTCTTCTGATGGGCCAACATATGCTGTTGGAGCAGCAATTACAACAAGATTAGTTGCAGAAACTGCTGGCACATCACAATCCTATCAAGTATTTTCAACAAATGCTAATGGAAACTCAGCAAACTCAGCATCCTCTAACCAAGTAACAACACCTGCAGCATTTAGTTTTACTCCATTCGGTGCCTTCGGTGCCTTCGGTGCCTTCGGTGCCTTCGGTGCCTTCGGTGCTTTCGGTGCCTTCGGTGCCTTCGGTGCTTTCGGTGCCTTCGGTGCTTTCGGTGCCTTCGGTGCATACTTTTTTGGATACAGTATGTGGGGAGATTCAATTGCAGTTCAAACAAAAGTATTGACACCAACAGGTACTAAGTTTATTGAAGATTTAGTTGTTGGAGATGTTATATATGCAATGGATTTAGGTGAAGACACAACAGGAACAAATTGGAGGGAATGGACATCTTCTGACATAGATTTATCAAATGATCGTGTTGTTGAAACAACAGTTATGTCTGTAGATCCAGGAACTGCTGATAGTTTTATTTATATCAATGGAACTTTATACACACCCGCACACTATGTTTTAGTTAAAAAAGATGGAATTACACAATTTTTACAAACACCAAACATAGATAGTACTTATGAAGTTTATAACTATGAACAAGGAACTTGGGTACCTATTGGAGCAATTGAAAATGTAGAAGTTCAAATGGATAAAATATCTATTAACTGCGAACCATACGATAACTTCTTTACTGAAAACATGTTAGCATTTGACCGACCAGACTAATGCTATAATTTATTAATGGAAGAAAGCAAAAAAATATCATTTAATTATTTATATTCAAAAATGGTTGATGTTTTTCCTGCACCAATACCAATGTCAAAAAATATTCCGCAATGGTATAAAGACCAACCTAGTTATATTGTGCAAGAAAATCAACCAGTTGATGTAACAACAATAAAAGGTTGTCAGGCAATTTTTGATATAATTACTAGTGGATATTTATTATTATGTCCAGTAGACATAAATATTGATACGACTGAAAATAATAAAATTTTTAACATATCAGAAGAATATACAAAATTAAATACACCTCTTATCGGTTCTCACAAAATAGGGCAAATATCTCATTATCCATTTAATCATAATTTTTTTACAGATTACTTATTTAGAGTAAACATGGCTTGGATTGTAGAAACAGAGGAAGGCTACAGTTGTTTATTTATGGAACCACAACACCAAGATTATATTCCATTGCATGCAGTTTCTGCAATTATTGATACAGATACTTTTATGTCAGATGGACTATTTTCATTTTTTGTAGACAAAGGATTTAAAGGAACAATAAAAAAAGGAACTCCCTTAATACAAGTTTTTCCATTTAAAAGAGAAAATTGGACTGCAACTTTTAATGAAAATTTTGATTTAAGAATTTTAGAAAAACAAAGAAAAAAAGTTAGAAGTTTATTTATTGGAGGATATAAAAAATTTTATTGGCATAAAAAAAGTTATAAATAGTTTTATAAAAATAAAATCTCTACCTATTCTAAACATTGAGAGTTGTTATAAAATAAAAACTCTGCTATAATAAAACATATAATTAAATTTAAGGGGTATTATGTCTGACGTATTTTCTTTTCGCTTTTCTGATGATTTTGTAAACAAATATATAGAGATTGAACCACCATTTGGGTTCAAAGATGCAGGTGGAAACTCATTAGGAGAGATTACTTTTGTTCGCACTTACTCCCGTGTAAAAGATGACGGCACTAAGGAAAGATGGTATGAGGTTTGTAAAAGAGTAATCGAGGGTATGTATTCAGTACAGAAGAATCATGCAAAAGAAAACAGACTGCCTTGGAACGACTATAAAGCACAAAAATCAGCACAAGAGGCATATGACCGTATGTTTAATCTTAAGTGGACACCTCCAGGAAGAGGTCTTTGGGCTTTTGGTACCCCAATGACAATGGAAAGAAAAAACTCTGCATCCCTTCAAAATTGTGCAATGGTTTCAACAAGAGACATTGATCGTAACGATCCAGGATCTTTATTTGCCTGGGTTATGGATGCATTAATGCTTGGTATTGGAGTTGGATTTGACACGGTAGGTCAAGAAAAAGATCTATCCATCTATGCACCAACAGAACCAGCATCTGTATATGAAATTCCAGATACTCGTGAAGGATGGGTAGAATCCGTTAGACTTTTGCTCAATTCATTCTTAAGAGCAAATCAACCAATTCAAGAATTTAACTATGATCTGATACGCCCTCTAGGAGCCCCAATTAAGGGCTTTGGTGGCGTTGCAAGCGGTCCAAAACCATTAATGGATCTACATACAATGATCCGTAAAGTAATTGGCTCTAGAGCAGGAGAGAAGTTTGATTCTAGAGCAATTGTAGATATTGTAAATCTTATTGGAACGTGTGTTGTTTCTGGCAATGTTCGCAGATCTGCAACACTTGCTCTTGGAAACCCAAACGATAAAGATTTTATTAATCTTAAAAATTCAGAACTATTTCCAGATCGTAACTCGTTTGATTCAGAAAATCCAGGATGGGCATGGATGAGTAATAACTCTATTTCTGCTGAAGTTGGAACTCATTATGAAGATTATGTGGATTTAATTGCAGATAATGGAGAGCCTGGTTTTATTTGGCTTGATGTTGCAAGAAATTATGGAAGACTAGCAGATCCAGCAGATGGAAAAGACTATCGTGTTATGGGATTCAATCCTTGTGCAGAACAACCACTAGAATCTTATGAGTTATGTACATTAGTTGAGGTTCATTTAAATCGTCATACAGATAAAGAAGATTTTATGCGTACTTTAAAATTCGCATATCTTTATGGAAAGACTGTAACATTGCTTCCAACACATTGGCAAATTACAAACGGTATTATGCAAAGAAACCGTAGAATTGGAACATCGTTAACTGGCATTGCATCATTTACTGATACAAACGGAATGCCAACAACCAGACAGTGGATGGACGAAGGATACAACAAGATTCGTCATTATGATAAGCGATATTCAGAGTGGCTATGTGTTCGTGAGTCAATTCGTGTAACTACCGTGAAACCTTCAGGATCAGTTTCATTACTTTCCGGAGCATCTCCAGGAGTTCACTGGTCTGTTGGTGGAGAATACTTCTTACGTGCAATTCGTTTTGGAAATACAGATCCAATGTTACATTTATTTAAAGCAGCAGGGTATAAAATTGAAGACGATCTAGTCTCAGCAAATACTACAGTAGTATATTTCCCAGTATCTTCAGGACATCCAAGATCAGAGAAGGATGTAAGTTTGTTTGAAAAGATTGGTCTTGCTGCAACAACACAGAAGTATTGGTCAGACAATGGAGTATCTGTGACTTTATCTTTTGACAAAGAAACAGAAACAAAACATATTGCTCCAGCACTTCATATGTACGAAGGTCAATTAAAAGCAGTTTCTTTCCTTCCAATGGGAAATCATACTTATCCACAACAACCATACACACAAATCACTAAAGAAGAATACGATGGTTATGTTGGAAAGGTTGCTCACATTAACTTTGATGCAATTTATGACGGTATTGAGAATCTTGATTCCGTTGGAGAAATGTATTGCACAACAGATTACTGTGAAATAAAATTAGAAACTAGCAACTAAAATTAAGCCTTAGTGTGGTAAAATAGAGTAATAATGACTACTGCTTCTAATTTATATGCCGAGAAAATTTTTGCCGAGCATCCGCTTGCAATTTGGCCATTAGATGATTCAGCAGATTACATATCTTTAATATCAGAAGCACAAAGAAATATCAGTACTTGGACTCTAACAAACGGAACAGTCACATCAGGATCAGTCCCAGTAGAAAATTTTATAGAGCAAACAGAGCCTTTTACAAATAGTCATCGTAAGGTTTTTGTTCCAACAACTCCTACTGGTGCAGCAGTAACCTCTTATTTAAAAAGTGCAAATTTAATAAACTTTCAAGAGTTAAATGCTCCACTGCAAACTTTTGCTATAAGCACATACTATTATGCAAAAACTTCAAGGATTCAATCTATTGCTATTGGCTATGAGTATTCAAGTGGAGATCCAGCAGTAGTAACTTCAGTATTTGAAACTATTACAGACATTGAATTAAATGACTGGATCCCAATCTCAAAAACATTTACATTTCCAACAAATGTTGATGCAGAGTTTAAGATTGTTTTTAAAATTATATCCTCTGATGGAGGAGTTTCAGGCAACTATGATGTTCAATTTAATGGTATTACTGTAGGCCAACATAGCGAAGAGTTTAATGCAACATCACTGGGCCAAACAAAAGAAACTTTTCCAACTGACATAAATTTGTCATTGGAAGCAGTTCTTGATGCAGATGCTTATGGACTTAATGCAGAAAAAGGATATTATGTTGTAGAAAATAATTCTTTAACTGCCAAAAACTTTGGTGTTCCACTTGTCTATGGTTCTGTTAGGGCTGTTGAAATAATTCCACACTCAGAAGTAATTGATTATAGAACCTGGGATCAAGTTCAAGATGAAAGTTGGAGTTATTGGGAAGATCAACAAGAATCATGGACAGATGTTGAAATTTTTACAGAAGAACAAGATTTAATTGTTAATACTAAACCATCGTTTATTTTTCCAGGATATGGATTTTTAAATGAATCTGGAAGAAACAATAACTATACTTTAGAATTTTGGTTACAAGCAGATGCAAATACAATAGATGCAAAAAGAATTTTAGGTCCAGTATCATCAACAGATGGTTTATATGTAAAAGATTGTTTTTTAACTCTTGCTATTGATGGAAATTTTGTTTCACATTATGTTGGCGAATGGTTTAGGCCAATGATTATCCATATTAAACTTATTAGAGATCAAGCAACACTTATGGTAAACGGAGAAGACGTTGGCACTCTTTCAATAAACACTTCTACCATGACCCTCCCACCTGAATATTCAGTTGAATACTCTACCAAGAGTAATGATTGGATTGGAATTTACGCTTATGAAACTCTTGTAGATCAAATTAAAATAGATTGTATTGCTATATATCCTTATTCTATTTTAAACAATGCTGCAAAAATTCATTATATTTTAGGTCAGGGAGTTCCAAGAACACCGCAGATTATAGATTCATATTATGGGGGTTCTACTGCAGAAATAGATTATTCTTTTGCAAATTATAGTAACAACGTTACTTTTCCAACCACTAGAGCCTGGAGTTCTGGATCAGCAGATACACTAATTCCAGATGTTGTAAGATTAAAAACACCAAATTATAGCCTGCCCAACTTTGTTCTAACTGGATCTTCTGGAACAAAGACTATCAGAGAATTAGAAGCCGATAATAAATTAATTCAAAATGAAACAAATAAATTTTTTACTTTAAAGCCATCTAATGAATGGACTGACAACTCTTATGTTTATTTTGAAAACCTTTCTTTTCTTTCAAACTCTTTAGACTCCATTGTTGGAACTTTTAAGGTTACAGAAGATGAAGATGGAACCTTATTATTTTTGCAAAAAGAAAGCAGTAGTTTTAGTATTGAAAGAGAGTCAGGAAATTTAAAATATTTATTTAGACATAATCTTGCTTCAGGTGATCCATCGGTAGTAATTAAATCAGTAGCCTGCCCAGCAGGAATTTTTTCTGCGGGAATTCAAATATCAAAATTACTTGAAGAAAGCCTAGTAGATGGACTGTCTCAATTCTTTTCAAACCCATCGTCATTGAAGTTGTATATTGGAAGTAGGCCTAATTCATCAAACATGTTTACTGGCAATATTTATAAAGTATCTTTAAACACTTTTAAACATACAAATACAATAAGCACTTATTTTGAAGAAGACGGAACAGCAGTTGCAAATGCTAATTTTATTGATCATGTTGGAAGTTATAGCCTGTTTTCTTTTGAAGACTATGGTGGATTTTTTATTGATATTGCAACATTTGGCTATTGGGAATCTTATACTCCATTGTCGTCCCTTGCAAAAAACTCTTTAAATGTTTTAGAAGAAACAGTCTTAGACATTGATTTTATTCAATTTAATCTTGACTATCCATCACCATCAGAAATTCAAGATGAAGAAAGCGGAGAAGAGTCTGGATATTGGATAGACAATAGTGAATCAATCAATACAGATAATTCTAACGTAAGAGCATTTGTTACTTTTCAAAATATTTTAGAAAATGTTACACAAACAGATTTTGAATACACAACAACAATGCCAGCACTTAAAAATAAAATTCTTGATTTAAATGAAGAAGCAAATTGGGAAACAAAAAGGTTTGAAGTTGTTGACAACTACTTGATCTATCCATCAAAAACAGTTGATTTTAATAATATTGCAATAGTTTATCTTTTGACCTTTAAAGTTTTTGGTATTTTACACAATCAAGTTTCTTTAAGAAAGTTAGAACTTGCTGCAAAAACTTTTAATGCAACAGAACCTAATCCAATAACAACCAGATATGCAATAGATATAGAACCATATGTTTTAGAGCAAGAATCTGGATCAACAGAACTTTATGACTACAAGGCGCAAAACTCATATTTAATTGACAAAGAAAGTGCACCATATCTTTACCTAACAAGAAAAAGCGGTATTGAATTAATAGGAGGAACAACTAATCTATATCGTGGAATCTCTGTTGATGTTAATCCAACAGAAATAGATATTTTTTCTATAAGTGCCATGCAATTATTTTTAAGATTAGACTTATGGGGTTTTCCACAAAACCCAGTTTTAATATTTGAAATAGAAAATGCTGTTGACACTATAGAATTTTACATTCAGGCTAACTCATCAAATGCAGATAGAGGAAGAATTTTTGCAAAAACAAAATCTGACAACCTTTCTTATAATTTAATTGATTATTATGTAGACGGATTGTATGTTTCTGATCCAACGCTTAGTATTCAGAGATGGACAGTTTTAGGTATGTCTTTTCCAACAAACTTAAACGTTAATGCTTTTAATGGAAAAATTAATTTAAGAAATCTTATGACCTTTAACAATATTTCTTTTTATAAAGGAACAAGATCACAGTTGGAATTGTCCAATGTTTATAGATCATGGGATGAAGTTAACGATGAGAGTTGGGCATATTGGGACACCGTTACAAACGAGTTTCCAGTCGCAGATTGGAATAACGTTTTAGTTAAAAGAAGGGATAGTAGGTATATTGTTAATGCTGGTGAGGTTTATAATAACTATACTGGAACAAATAAAATTATTGTAGATGATAATGAAGGAATTTACATAGAAACAGATGAGGTTTCTGTAATTAAAGACGCTATTTGGCAAAACTCTGTATTACCTCCAGCATAATATGGTATACTAATGGTTATGAGAGAGAAAAAACCAGGAGAAGTTGGTAAGTCCAAGATAAAACTTATTGAAAAAAACTATGATTGGGGTTTATATTTTTGGGAAAAACCCAATGGCAAGGTTTTTGGAGATGGTCACGGAAACCTTTTAAACATTCCTGCACGTAAAGGTGATCTTGAAAAGATCATGGAATTACGCAAAGCAGCAGAATATTGGGGTCAGCCAGAAGGAAAACCAGTTTTTCATCCTGGAGTAAATCGTGTAAGTGAGATGGAATACTCTGAGCAAATTTCTAGAATGAAAGAAGGACTCATTCCTAATATGAATGATTTGGGCGCAGTTCATGCAGCACAACAAACAATAAAGGAGCATGGTTCTGATGATTGATGAAGAAGAGTACTACATTGGTGCAAGTATTGACAATCTTGCAGACAAAGATGATGAATTTAAAAAGAACGATCCTTTTAATAAAAACTGGGATTTTATTAAAAATTTAAACAATCTTGATCAAAACTTTAAAAGACGTGTTGCTCGTACTATTGGCAAAGCAATAGATCCAAATACCGCATATTTAGATAGCGCAAATGCGGTTCAGTCTGGAACAGACAATACAAAATCAAAAGCCATAAATCCAGGAGCAGCAGTTAGAAATGGTTATGGACTTTTTGATGTAATCACACCACCTTATAACCTTTATGAATTAGCAAACTACTACGATACATCTTTTGCAAACCACGCAGCAATTGACGCTAAAGTAGAAAACGTTGTTGGTCTTGGCTATGATTTTGTTGTTTCTTCACGTACCATGCTAAAACTTGAAAACGTTGAGGACGAAAATTCTCTTGGCCGTGCTCGTAAAAGGATTGAAAGAGCAAAGATTGAAATGCGTGATTGGTTAGAAAATCTTAACGATGATGATAGTTTTACAAAAATTATGGAAAAAATTTATGTAGACGTTCAGGCAACTGGAAACGGATACATGGAAGTTGGTCGTAAAGTAACAGGAGAAATCGGTTACATTGGTCACATTCCATCAACAACAATGCGTGTTCGCAGATTAAATGACGGATATGTTCAGATTATCCAGCCAGCAGTTACATACTTTAGAAATTTTGGGGCAAAGAATCAAAACCCAGTAACAACAGACACAAGACCAAATGAGGTTATTCATTTTAAACAATACTCTCCATTAAATACTTTTTATGGAGTTCCAGATATTATTTCAGCCCTTGCTTCACTTATTGGTGATCAACTTGCATCAAACTACAATATTGATTACTTTGAGAACAAGGCAGTGCCAAGATATATCATTACACTTAAAGGCGCTAAGTTAAGTGCAGATGCAGAAGACAAAATGTTTAGATTTTTACAAACTGGATTAAAAGGTCAGTCTCACAGAACTTTGTATATTCCGCTTCCAGGAGATACTGAAAATAGTAAAGTTGAGTTTGACATGAAGCCAATTGAAAATGGCGTTCAAGAAGGATCTTTTAAAGAATATAGACTTCAAAACAGAAACGATATTCTAGTGGCCCATCAGGTTCCATTGTCTAAATTAGGTGGAGGAGATTCTGGGTCAATTGCCAACGCACTTGCACAGGATCGCACATTTAAAGAACAGGTTTCTCGTCCAGCACAGAATGAGATATCAAAACTAATTAACAAAATTATTCGTGAAAAAACCGACATTCTTGAACTTAAATTTAACGAACTTACGCTTACTGATGAAATTTCTCAGTCTCAAATTCTTGAACGGTATGTTAAAACCCAAGTAATGATGCCAAATGAAGCAAGAGAGAAACTTGGATTGCCAATGATTAAAGATGGAGACACTCCATTTGAAATGAGTCCAAGACAAGAAACAGATGCTAGAGCAAATTTAGCAGGGAATAGAGAAAGAGATTCACAAAGAGCAAACAATAATTCTGATAGCCCATCCACAATTGCTGGAAGAAATGCACAAGGCGAAGGCAGATCTTCTAATTAACAAAAAGTATTAAAATAGTTGGTATAATAGTAAGGATATGGATATCATTAATAAAGCGCATTGGAAATCGGATGGCAACAATCTTAGATTGTCTATGCCAATCTCAAAGATTGATCAAGAGCGCAGAATTGTTTCGGGATTTGCAACTCTTGATAATTTAGACAAACAAAATGACATTGTAACAAGTGATGCAAGCATAAAAGCATTTGCTGCGTTTAAAGGAAACATAAGAGAAATGCATCAACCATCTGCAGTTGGTAAGATGGTTTCATTTAAAGAAGATAAGTACTTCGATGCCGACTCAAAGAAGTTTTATTCAGGAGTTTTTGTTTCTGCTTACGTTTCAAAAGGAGCACAAAACACTTGGGAAAAGGTTTTAGACGGTACCCTTTCTGGATTTTCAATCGGTGGAATTATGAATAAATGGGATGATGGATATGATGAAAAAGTTGATCGCCCAATTAGAATTATTAAAGATTATGAATTATTTGAACTATCCCTTGTTGATAGTCCAGCAAACCAATTTGCTAGTGTTGTATCAATTGAAAAAGTTAATGGGGTAAACATTATGAAAGGCGATATTGCCGACCTTGCAGTAGAAAATGTTTTTTGGGACAAAGAATCTGGATTGATTATGATTTCAGAAAATGATTTTGAATTAAGTCCTACAAGCGGAAGCCAAATGAAAAATATAGGTTTTGTTGAAAAATCTGATACAGACAAAGATAAGATGATAAAGTTCTTAGTTGATAGTGCAAAAGGCATTAGTGCAATTAAGATGCAAAAGGAGGTAAGTCCTATGACAGAAGAGACAACAAACGTTGTTGATAATGTTGAGGTCGTACCAGAGGCAACTGAGACAGTTGTAACTAAAAGCGTAGATGCTGAAGTTGCAGAAACTGTTGCAGTTGAAACAAATGAAGCAGTTGTTGAAACTGAGATTGTTAAATCAGAAGAAGTTGTCGAGACTGTTGAAAAAACAGAAGAGATCGCTAAGTCTGATGACGCTGCAGTTGAAGCAATTGCTGAAATCAAGAATACTCTTGCTAATGCCTTTGGCGATCTAACAGCAATGGTTAAATCATTAAATGATGAGACTGTATTAAATCTACAGGCTCAAATTGCTGATCTAAGTAAGTCAATCCAAAACATTTCCGGTGAGGTTAAAGAAGTTAAGGATTCTTACGATGAATTTGGAAAAAGAGTGGATGCTGTAGAGCAAGACACCGCTTTCCGCAAGTCTGGCGATCTCGGTGAGATTGTTCAGGAGCCAGAAATGGTTCAAAAGTCAATATGGGGCGGAAGGTTCCTCACAGAATCCGACCTGTTTAAGTAGAAATTCACTTGGAGGTGAACAATATGTCAGAACAAATTATTAAAAACCAACCAGGTAGTGGTGGAGCATCCGACTCAGGCTTGTATAACGCAGACGGAGGTTTCGCATCTGGTGGAATCGGTGGAGTAACTACTCCAACAGCAGGAGTCTTAGGAAATATTCCTACCGCTCTTTCTGGAATCACATCCGGAGCAAATGCTGTAAATCCTTCGGGTGCAGCAGGTAGTGGAATTCTACGACCTGAACAGGCTCGTCAATTTATTGATTATGTTTGGGATGCAACTGTTCTTGCGAAAGACGGACGTAGAGTTACAATGCGAGCAAATACAATGGAACTTGAAAAAGTTAACGTTGGTGAGCGTGTAATTCGTGCTGCTTCTCAAGGCGACGGTGCATATACAAACGCTGGTGCTACTTTTTCTAAAGTAGAATTAACAACCAAAAAGATTCGTCTTGATTGGGAAGTTACATCAGAAGGTCTAGAAGATAATATTGAAGGTGCTGCTCTTGAAGATCATCTTGTTCGTTTGATGACCAACGCATTCGGTAATGATATCGAAGATTTGGCTATTAACGGAGATGGTGCAACAGGATCATTCCTTGCTATTATGGAAGGCTTTGTTAAAAAAATTACAACAGGAAGCGGAGCGGGTCACGCACACGATTCAGTTCTTCCAGCAGTTTCAAGCGATAACTGGACAACTCCAGTTATGCAAGGCATTATCAATGCAATGCCACGTAAGTATCGTGCACTTAAGAACAATCTTAAGTTCTATGCAGGTACAGATGTTTTCCAAAGCATCGTACGTAACAACGGTACTCTTGCAGATGCTATTTCTGAGGCTTTCTCAAGCCGTAACGGTAGCACACAAGCAAATCGTCAAGACTATCTTGATGGCGTAGGACAAACATTCGGAGGAGCCCGTACCACTCGTGTACTTGGCGTTGACGTAATGGAAGTTCCTTACTACCCAGCAGATTATGTCGATCTTACTTTCCCACAGAACCGTATTTGGGGATTCCAACGGGATATTACCGTCAATCGTCAATATGTTCCAAAGAAAGATACAATTGAATACACCGTATTCGTACGTTTTGGTGTTCAAATTGAAGAAGAAGATGCAATTGCCTACAAGGACATTGCTGCTTCCTAATCATTAAGCAATTATCTAGGGCAGGGGATTCGTTCTCTGCCCTTTTTAATTAAATCTGATATAATAATAACAAAGGAGTAAAATGTCAACTGTAAAGAAAACAACTCAAGAAAAGATTGTTGAAGTAAAAGAACAAAACAGTCAGGCAGTAATCTACTCTGATAAAAACCTTTATTTTGATACATACGGACACATAGATAGAGGGTATAATATTGTTAAAACAGAATTTCTTGATATATACCTACAACACAAATCAGTTAGAGAGGCTAGCGCTCTAGAACTTGCAAAGCACTATGGTATTAAATAATGCAAGTACTAAGACTTCCGCCATACCCAATCACTATTACCTATGATGTTCCAAGTGCTTATGCTGATTATTTATTAGTTATTGAAAGCCCAGACTTTACAGAAATTGAAGAAGAAGTTACTTCAAATGCCAACAAAAAAGTATCTTATGTTTTAGATGACGACTACGTAAAATATGATGGATCCTATACCCTTACAATCTATGAAGCCGAAAGTGGAGCAGGCGCCGACATTGTTGTTCAAGATAGCCTTGAAATTTATAGACCATATGCCGATCCAAATGATTTAGCAACAACAGCAACTGAAATTGCAGAATATAAAAAACAAGAATTTTTAGCCAGATCTATTATTGATGCAGTTCTCCAAGAAGGATTTTATTATAAAAAGAAAACAACCGAGCACGTAGGACTTGGAACTGACTATGTTCCACTAAATTATAGAAGTCACAAAGTTTTAAAAGTGTATCAAGACAATATCCTTTGGTATGACAGCAGTTTAGCAACTCCTGCAATTTTTGGAGTTACCTATAAGTTAAGCGATAATGGTACTGCAATTATTAAAGACATACCAGGAGAAGAGTATAATAGATCAGAGCAGGCTCCATTGTTTTTGCCAACTGCTCAATCAGATTGGCTTGGACCAATTGGTTACGGTAACTCTTTTGATAACCAATCAGATTTTACTTTTGTTTTAGAAACGGGATATAAAGTAGTACCACTTGATATTAAAGAAGCAACATTAATGCTAATGGATGACATTAGTACTGGCAAACTTGATTACTATAAGAGATACGTAACTACTTATAATACAGATCAATTTAAACTTCAGTTTAATAAATCAATATTAGATGGTACTGGAAATCTTTTAGTTGATAAAATTCTTTCAAAGTATATATCAGATTCCAGAGTTAAAATCGGAGTTTTATAATGCCATCCGAAGCAACAGACTTTTTGTATCCAATGATTGCAGACATATATTATCCAACTATTCAGCGTGATATGTATGGCTCTGGCTTAAAGAATTGGATTTTTGACAAAAGTGTTATTGTTAATTTTACTCCAGGCGGAACTGCATTAGCAGAAGATATTAAGGCAAAGGTTTTTACAAAAAATGAAAACATGCTTATTGGAAGAATTAAAAATGACATTCGTAAGTCAACAAATAAAGATAATAACTCACTTACAAACATTATTATTACAAACATAAGAAACAGTATGGATGAACTTATATATCAAGAAACTTCTGGAGAACGTTCTGGAAAAGGCACAATCTATGAAATTGCCACATACGATCCAGTTGTAAACCCTTTTGGTACAATAGATTATTATAAAGTTGTTTTACGAAGAACAGAAAACCAAAGTGGGGCTGACTAATGCAAGTTAAATTTGATGATAAAAAATTTATGAAAAAGATGAATAATATTGTTGATTATTCTTTTGGATTTTTTGAAGGGGCACAAAAAGGAAAAACAGTATTTTTAAATAACTTAGGAAGAGACACAGTAGAAGCATTAAAGATGTTTGTTGATGCAAATGCAAAAATGGATCCAATGTCTATGCACCATGTTTATGAATGGGGCAAAGTTGGAATGGCATCTAAAAGACTTTTTGAGGTTACTCATACTGTAAGCAATCTTGGGTTATCAATTAAGTCTGATTTTAAACAATCAACATCAATTAAGCAAGGTTCTTTGGTTCCGTTCTACAACAAAGCAAGAATTATGGAGTACGGCCAACCAGTTGTAATTAAACCAAGAAATGCTTCCGTACTTTCTTTTAATGTTGGTGGAGAACAAATTTTTACAAAAAATCCAGTTAATGTTTCAAATCCTGGAGGAGACTGGGTTCAAGGTTCTTATGAAAAAACATTTGACAACTTTATGAATTATTACTTTAAACAAACATTCTTAAAGGCTTCTGGAATTTATGATCATTTAAGCAATCCACAAGTATACAAAAAGAATTTAAGGGCAGGATCAAATATTGGAAAATCAAAGGGTAGAGAAGTTGGCTATCGTTGGATTACAAACATTAATGTGGAGGTAGAGTAAAATGGCAAAAGATATAATAAACTTACCCTTTCCACCAATTTGGATAAATGCTTTTATTCAAGCAGCATTAAATGAATACGGCCTTAGTGTTTTGACAATACCATCTAACGCAGCAGCAATTGATGACTTAAGCAAAAACAGAGTGGACATACCAACGCAATATGATGATGAAGGCATTGCATTAAATACACAGCCAGACGTAATTGTTCAATATGACAGACTTATTAGATATAGAAGAAGTGGTTTGTATCCTCTCAAGTGTGAGCAGTTGTTGTATTATGTATATTCAACTCCCAGCAAAATCTTAGATGTTAGCACAATTTTATCTCAATTACTAGATAGAGCAGATGCAGCAGCAGAAGACCTAAATAGATGGACAATGAAAAAACAAGATGGAGAAACTCCTCTTTTAGATTTATCAGTGCCTTTGATTAGAAATGTCTATTTCCATGACATAAAGGTCTACCAACTAGAAGAAGTTAGAGACCTAACAGAACTATCTTCCCTACGTGGGCTTACCTTGAATAAGTTTATTATTGAGTATGACTATCATACTATAAATGACCTAGCCCCATATTATACATAAAAAGGCTGATATAATAGTTTAGAGAAGGCATCTTACAATGCTTTAATAACTTAATATAGAAAAAAATTGAAAAAAGGAGTTAAAAATGGCATATTCACGTGGTACGTCTACAAATATTATCGTAGGTGCAGCAGCAATTTTCGTTGCAGACTACAAACTTACACCAACAGGTTCAACAGCAATTCCTGCATTTGTTGCTACAGAGTCTTACAAGTCTACACTTTCTGTAGACCCAGACTTTACAAATGTTGGCTATACAATGAATGGTCTTGAATTGACCTTCACACCAGATTTCGGCGAGGTAGCCGTAGATCAGGTTCTTGACGTTGCTAAACTATACAAGCAGGGAATGCAAGTTTCTCTTGCTACCGCTTTTGCTGAAGCAACATTAGAAAATTTACTTCTTGCAACCGCAGGAAAAGATGCAGCATTAACAGGAACAAAGAATACATCAGCAGGTCGTACTCTTCAACTCTCAGCAGGAGACATTGGAGAAGTACCACTTGAGCGTGGTCTTGTTGCATGTGGTCCAGGAACTGGTGATGGAGACAAGTCCGACTCAGTAGAGCGTGTATATGTTGGATATCGTGCTCTTTCAATTGAGGCAGTTACAGTTTCAGCAAAGCGTGAAGAGGCTTCTATGTTTGAAGTTTCATTCCGTATGCTTCCAGATGATTCAACAGCAACATACGGTAAGATTGTTGACCGTACATGGTACGATGGATCCGGTACTAACTACGTCGGAGCCTAAATAAAAAAGTAAACAATAGCCTACTCTCAAATAATGGGGAGTAGGCTTTATTGTTTTGTGCTAAAATTAACTAATGGCTACAAAAGTATTTAAAACATCTCAAATTGTATTACTAAACAATCAAGTTCTTGAGTGCTCTCCTTTAAAGATTAAATATATGAGAGAGTTTATGGATATATTTGTCCTTCTTGAAAAATCACAAAATGATGAAGAGTCTATTGATATTTTGTTGGAATGCTGTAGAATATGCATGAAACAATATAGTCCAGATTTGTTTTTAGACCTAGACGAGCACATTGATCTTAATACCCTATATGATATTATTGAAATTGCTGCGGGAATTAATATAAAACAAAAAAATAAAGAAGGTGAAGACCTTGATAAAGAAGAAACAAAACCAATTAAAGAAATTTCAAAAGACAAAGATGAAGGTTGGTTTGATTTAGATTTAGCAAAACTAGAGTCAGAGGTTTTTACTTTAGGCATATGGAAAAACTATGAAGAGTTAGAGGCATCTCTTTCTATTCCAGAATTAATGCAAACTTTGTCTTCAAGAAGAGATTTAGATTATGAAGAAAAAAAGTTTTTGGCAGCAATTCAAGGAGTAGATTTAGATAAAAATGCAGAAAATGGCAAGGGACAAAAAGAATGGGAAGACATGAAAGCAAGAGTCTTTAGTGGTGGACAAACAAGTGACGGTAATGACGTATTATCATTGCAAGGTCCTAATGCAGCAAGAGCAGGGTTTGGTATTGGAATGGGCTTAGATTATGAAGATTTAACTAAAAAATAAACCTATTCGTGATATAATTAACTAACTTAACAAAAGGAGAAACAAATGGCAGCAGCAACAAAGGCAGATGAGAACATTGTAGTTCTTATTGACGGAACAAAGGTTTCAGTTAGACCTTTAAAGATTTCCCTACTCCGTCCTTTTATGAAGAAATTTGAGGGTATTGCAGCAGTAGCAGAAGACAACGATAAGTCAATGAGTATTCTTATGGAATGTGTTCAAATTGCTATGCAGCAATATAAGCCTGATTTATCAGAAGACCTAAAGTCTCTTGAGGAAAATCTAGACTTACCTACAGTTTACAAAATTATTGAAGCAGCATCTGGAACAAACATGTCAGATAGTGCTTTAATTAATATATAAAATAAAGTAAAGAGGTGCTATGAGTGGCTGATGTACAATCCAATATTGAGGTTAATCTCGACGCCTCTCAAGCACTTGGACAATTAAAAGCACTTCAAAGACAACTTGCAAATTTTCATGCTTCAGTTGCAACTACAAGTTCCGCTGCTGCGAAAGCACAAGCAAATCTACAAAGCAATCTTATAAATTCAGTAAATGCTACTGGAAAGTTTTCAGCAGGTCTTACGACAATAAAAAGTTCTGCTGACAGTTTTACCGATTCATTAGAAAGAAACAAGTTTTCCACTAGAGAATATTTTAGATATGCTGGTGGTGCAACAAAAACATTTAGTAGGCTTTTTAAACAAGAGTATGACACAATTGGCAAGGTATCAGAAGAACGTCTTAAAACAATGCAGACCCAATATATTAAAATGGGTAGAACAGCAAACGGTGCAATTCAATCAATAGCAGTAAGACCCCTTGCATTGGATATGGATCATTTAGCAACAAAGACTGCTCTTGCTGCACAGAAACAACAATTGTTTGGACAACTATTAAAACAAGGTTCTACTAACCTACTAAACTTTGGTAAGAATACACAATGGGCTGGACGTCAGTTAATGGTTGGTTTTACCGTTCCATTAACAATGCTTGGAACTACAGCAGGAAAAACATTTATGGCTTTGGAAAAACAAGCAGTTAGATTTAAACGTGTTTATGGTGAAATGTTTACAACTTCTGGTGAAACAGAAAAAGCATTTAAAGAGATTGAACTACTAGCAAAATCATTTACAAAGTATGGTGTTGCAGTTGAAAAAACAATGGAGATGGCTGCAGACGCTGCTGCTAGTGGAAAGATGGGTGCCGAGTTAATGGCACAAGTTGCACAAGCAACAAGACTTGCTGTTCTTGGTGGAGTTGAACAAGAAGATGCTTTAAAAACTACAATATCATTAACAAATGCATTTGGAATTGAAGCAGATAAGTTAAAAAGTAAAATTGATTTTCTTAATGCTGTAGAAAACCAAACAGTTTTAAATATTGAAGACTTGACTATAGCAGTTCCTAAAGCAGGACCAGTTATTCGTCAACTTGGTGGAGATGTTGAAGATCTTGCATTCTTTATGACTGCAATGAAAGAGGGTGGCATTAATGCTTCAGAAGGCGCTAACGCACTTAAGTCTGGCCTTGCATCTTTAATTAATCCATCAAAGAAAGCATCAGCATTTCTTTTAGATTTAGGCGTTAACATTAATGGAATTGTTGAATCAAATAAAGGAAACATTAAAGATACTGTTATCCAGTTTGCACAGGCATTAGATACACTTGCCCCACTAGAAAGATCAAGAGCCATTGAACAGTTGTTTGGTAAATTTCAATTTTCACGTTTGTCAACATTGTTTCAAAACGTTACACAAAGTGGAACACAGGCTTCAAAAACATTAAGTTTAGCAGGCGCATCAATAGAAGAACTTGCAATTCTTTCAGAAAGAGAACTTGCAAAAGTAGAAAATGCAACTGGAACTAAATTTAAAAAATCATTAGAAAATCTTAAACTTTCACTTGCTCCAGTTGGAGAACAATTCCTTAAAGCAATAACTCCTATTGTAGAATTTATTGGAAGGATATTAGAAAAATTTAACGGGCTTGGAGACGGAAGTAAAAAAGCAATTGTAATGTTAATTGGAGCAGTTGGATTAGTAGGACCAGCATTACTTATGACTTTTGGTTTAATTGCTAACGGTGCAGCAAATATAATTAAATTATTTTTAACATTAAGAAATGGATTTTTAGGACTAGGAAAAGAATCTAACTTTTTAGGTAATCAAACTAGATACATGTCTTCCGAACAAATTGAAGCAGCAACAGTTGCTACATCCCTTAATCAATCACACTCAAGATTAATTCAAACATTTACAGCAGAGGCTTCTGCAGCAACCGCTTTGGCAGCAGCATATCAAAAAGCAAATATTGCAGGAATAAATTTTGCAAGAATAAATCCAGGAATGATGAAGGGCGGATTAGGTCCAAAGAAATTTGCATCAGGAGGTTTTGTTCCTGGAACGGGAGATAAAGATACAGTTCCAGCAGTATTAACTCCAGGAGAATTTGTTGTAACAAAAGATGCAGCACAAGAAAATAAAGGATTTTTACAAAGACTAAATAAAGGTGGTTTTGTTTTACGTGGTAATGGAACTGGAGGAGATCCTTATGCTGGAGAAATAAAGGGTGGACCAAGATATGATCCAACATTACCAAAATTCCGTGTAGGATCAATAGAATATGCTAAAGCACTTGTTGCAAAACAAAAAGCACAAGCAGAAAAGAAAAAATTATTTTTAGGAATGCCTAATAATTTTAAACAAGTTCAAGATGTAAGACAACAAGATGCAGTATTAGATGAAATTGATAATGAAATTAAAAATAGTAATCTTGGCAAAGTTAGACCAAAAAACTTTGGAAAATTAGTTGCAGAATCAAGTGGAAGAAGTTTTCCAGTTCCTGGAATTGGTGGCATTTATGAAAGACCAGACGGATCTAAAGTTTTTGTTAAACCATTCTTAGATGAAAAATCTGCTTTAGCAGAAATGCGTGGAACAACAATTGCAAGAGATGTTCATGGATTAATTTCACCAGAACAAAAGTTGGCAACAATGGTTGATCCAAATAATCCAGGCAGAAAGTTGATAGTTTTAGAGTCTAAGTTTGATCCAAGATTTGCAGCAATGAGTGGTGAATTTACAAAATCAGATTTTGTTAAACAGGCAGTTGCCGCTGTTGTTAGAGGAGACAAAGATTTATCAAAATCAAATTTATCAGGACGTGTGCTTGCTGACGTAGGACCTGCTGGAGTTTTTGGAACGGCATCTGGAAAAAGAAACTTTGGAGGAATGCTTCCAGTAAAAGATCAAGCAATGGTAAACTTCCTAGGAGTAAAAGGCGGGGCAAAAAGATACTTTGCTGATGCAACAAGATCAATAGCACAATCAATGACTCCTGCACAATATGAAAAAGCAATGATACAAGAATTAGATAGAGTTCTTCCTAAATTAAAATCTTCCATTGGATCTTTTAATCTTAACCCAGAAGAAAAAGTTGCTTATTCTCAGATGGTTCAAAGAGTTGAAGACGCTAAGAAAATTAACTGGAGAGAAATTCATAAAGTACATGCTGAAGGAAAAACTCAAAATATTAAAAAACCAACAACGCAACCTGTTCAAAGACCAGGAGAAAAGGGTCACAGGGTTTCAATTAAAGATCCAGCATTTAGAAAAATATTGGTTGCTAGAGGGTTTAGATTAAGAGGAGAATATGATCCAACCCTAAACTCTTTAGAAAAATTACATTTTACAAGTGGAAAAGATTCAAACTTACATACTGCTGCTGGTTCAAAGTTTGGAAAAAAGATTGACAGTGGTTTTACTATTTTGGGAAATCACGGCTATAATCAAATTAGTGAACAAAGTGGCCTTGATGTTGCAAAGCCATATCCTTTAACTTATCAAGACGCAGTAAAATCAAAAAAGAGTATTGAAAATAGATTAGCAGAACTTTCATCAAGACCACCAGAACCACCAACTAAGCAAAGTACAATAAAATTAGAACAAGATACTAAATTTATGAAAATGGCTTTAGCAGACCTTGATACTAATTTAAAAATACATTCAGACCCTACCAAATGGAAAAAAGAAATGGGAATGAGATATGCCCTTGCTGGTGCAATGTCTGAAGGAGAAGGCATAAATGGTCCAACCTATAAAAGACTATACAAACGTTTTATGGCTATTCAAGGAAATAGTACAGCAGATATAACAAAAAATATAGTTAAACTTGCTGCAAGCGATTACAGAGCAGGAAGATCTGCAGATAAAGGAATGACATCTAGAGGTAAAGTAGATCCTAGTAAAGGAGTAGCAAGATTAAAACAAATTGGTGGTATTAGTTCTCACGTTGTCAAAGCAGCAAATGCAATGATTGCTAAATCTCCTAATGCTACTGCTCTTATGGGGCTTTTCCCTAGAAGCCAAAAAGATTTTGATTTACTACCAGAATCACATCAAAAAATGTTAAGAGCACCAAATATGATTTATAACTATTTAAAAATGAGACACGGAATTGGATTTAAAAATTTCAATTTTGCAAAAAGACAATATGGTACTCCAAAGAAATTTGCATCTGGTGGTTCAGTTCCAGGGTATGGAGAAAAAGACACTGTACCAGCATTACTAACACCTGGAGAGTTTGTAGTAAATAAAGCAGCAACACAAGAGCATGGTCCAATTCTTCAAGCAATGAATGCAGGCGAGGTTGAATATAGAGATGGTGGGACTGGTAGTATATTTGATGACCCTGAGCCTCAACGATACTATCCAAATCCATATAATGAAATTGGACAACCTGGAGAGCGCACAACTGCTGGAGGAATTGTTCTTCCAAAAGGTGTTGACGATCCATTTGCAGATGTTGGAAAAGAATTTGAAAAACAAACAAAAAAATCTGTTAACTCACTTGGAACTTCAGTTGGAGGAAGTATTCAAGGTCTGGGCGAAAGGCTTTCAGAGAAATTTAAGATAATTGCTAACAAGCCAATGAGAGCATCAACTGATAAAGAACTTGATGATTTTGGAAAAAAATTGGATGCAGAAGCAGCAAATCAATCAACTAGAAGGTTTGGCAGAAAACCTAGAGTCACTCCTGATGCACAAACTCTTGGAGCACAACAAGCAAGAAGTCAAAAAATGATGCAACGTTCTAGCATGGCAATGTCAGGAGTCATGATGGGAAACATGGTTCTAGGTTCAATGGGTAATGAAACTGCTCAAAAATATCAAGGAGCCCTAGGTGCATTAACTGCAGCAACAATGGCTATGACAATGATTCAAGGACCAAAGAGTGCAATGTTAGTTGGAGCGCTTGCACTTGCTGGAACATATATTTATTTAAAAAAAGCAAATGAAGCATTATTAAAGAAAACAATAGAGACAACAGTTAATATGGGCGCAGGCTCTAAATCTATGAAAGAGTTAGCAGAAACAACTGGAAAAGTTTCTTCAAGAGACATTATGGATAGAAGAAGAAATGATAAACTATCTCAATTTCAAATTAAAACAGGCAAAAAAACATTTGGAGAATCATTTGTTGAAGGTGAAAAAGGAAAACAAATGGTTAAAGATTTTGGTCAACAAGTAAAAGATGGTGGCCCAGCAGGACAACAATTAGCACAAAGCGATCTAACTGCTCAACTTGCAACAGCAATATCTAGCGGAATTATGACACCAGCACAAGCAAGAAGTGTTGCTGCAAATATTGGTGAAGCAATGGGTGATAGAGCACTTGGCATAACCGTAAATGCCAAATTAATTGATTTATTTGGACCAAAAGGTGAAAACCTTCTTAAAGATCCTTTAACAATTAAAACACAAATTATTCAAGATAGTAAAACTAGAATGAATGTTGCATCAAATGCAGCAAACGCTTCAGGAACTTTTAAAGGAAACAGAGACATAGCATATGGTGCAGGCGGAGGAATTGCTGGAGGTCTAGCAGGAGCAGGAGCAGGGTATGCCGTTGGCATGGGAGCAGCAGTTGCAACTGCAGTAGCAACTGGATCGACAGTGGGATCTGTAGTGCCAGTTGTTGGAACTGCAATTGGAGCCCTTGTTGGAATTGGTATTGGGGCAATGATTGGTATTAAACAAAGAAATGACAGAATTGCAAAAGCAACTGGAGCATCAGTTGCAATGCAAAAAATTGCTTTAGAGCAAGGCCAAGAACTTTTAGATTCTTATGATCTTGAAAATCAAAAGAAAATACAATTGCTTGAATCAGAAGGAAAACTTGTAGAAGCAGAAAAATTAAGAGGAGAATATCAAGATGGAAGAGCAAAATTGCTTGCTCAAAATGTATCACTTAATACAGATATATTAAATTCTTATAAAAAAGCAAGTGGAGGAAAAGTACAAGATTTATTATTAAAAGGAGCAAGAAGCGCTGCAATTGATAAATATAAAGGAACTGCTCTAGCACCAGTTGCCGAAGAAGCATCAAATCAAATAAAAGGTTTAGGATTAAATAAAGAACAAGAATATTTAATTAATATGCAACTGTCTTCTGGTCAGATGGATCCAATGCAAGTATTAAATATGGTTGATATGTTTACTGGAGACAAAGAAGGCGCACAAAAATTTATGGACATAACAACAAGATTTGGTGCAGTAGTTGCAAATGAGGCTATGGCAGTTGCTTCTATGTTTACTGAAAAAGGCACAGGAAAAGATCTAGATAAAATACAAAAAGATCTTGTTTTAAGTATCAAAGGAAAGACTCCTGAAGAAGCACAAAAACTTATAGATTTTTATGGAACGCTTGGAAAAATGGGAACTGTTTTAGATATGGAAGTTATTGGTAACTACGTTGAAAAAAATAAACTTGGTGCTGCTGCTTTGCGAACAACAATAGCACAGATACAAGATCAAAAGGGTAAGATTGACATGAAGATTACCACAAAATTGTTAGGAGCAAATCCAAAAGCACTAAGCGCATTAAACACTGATTTAGAATATTACAACAAACTTCCAGATGAACAAAAAAAGATATACATGACAGCACTGGTAACTACAACAGAAACCATTGATCTAAATAGCCAAGATGTTAAGAATTTTATGGGTGAAAAAGGACTAACGTTTGATAAAAATAAGGTAGGAACTTTAACAGGAGATGCAAAAGACAGAAAGTTTGATCCTAAAGGTTATAAAAAAAGTGTAAAATTAACAACCGCAAAACAAGTAACGGATTTAATGGCAACAGACAAAGCAAACAAAATAACTGATATATCAAAAGATGCTACTAAAGCATTTAAAGGCGGTCCCAAAGGTGGCGGTGGCGAAAGAGATACCACATATGATGACACACTTAAGAAACTTAAACTTGTTCAAAACTCAACAATTAATGCAATTGGTGGAGCAGAAGAATTAAAAAAAGTAATGGGCAAAAATGCATCAATAACACAATTTAAAGGTATTGATCAAAAGTTAATGGCAGATGGAAAAGTAAGCAGAGACTTTTTAGACTTTGTAGATGCTATGAGTCCAAAAGGATTGCAAGAGGATTTAGCAGATATTGCTACTGGTGCAGGTACTGCTTCAATGAAATTAACTACATTAGGAAATGCATTACACAAAGCATTTACAGCAATTAAATTGGGAGAATACCAAACCCAAATGACAGATAAAATTGCTTCAATTAAAAACCAAGTAGGCGCTATGTCTGTTCTGCGTAATGCTGGATTTAGTTATGCACAGGCTATGGAGTTAGCAAGTGATCAAACCATTGCACTTGCTATTGCAAATAAAGAACTTAGCCCAGCCCAACTTAAAGAATTATTGACACAAACACAAGAATTAACTGCAGCACAAAAACAATATGAGAATGCTCAAAAGATAGCATTAATGGATGAGATGGATGGTCAGGTTGCAAGATTTAATATAGTTGAGAAGTTTGTGGCATTGCAAGAAAAACTAATTGAAAACCAATATGTTCTTGAGCAATCTAAATTAGAAACAAAACAAAATGATAATAACTATAATTTAGATTTAATTTCAAGACAAGAAGATAAGATAAACGAAACTTATGATAAACAGATTTCGGCATTAGAAGAGATTAATGCTCTTGCTGAAAAAAATAATCAACTTATTTCAACAAAAATGTCAATTGCTGATGCACTTGCAAAAGGAGATATTAGTGCAGCAAGCAGTGCAATGCAAGAGTACCGAAATGCAAAAATTCAACAAGTTGCAAAAACAAGAATGGAAGCCTTGCAAAAAGCAAAGACAAATGCAATTGCATCTGTTACTTCTCCAAACGGATTAACTAGAGTTCAAATTGAGGCAGACAATAAAATTATTGCAGATCGTTTAAGTGACATAACAAACACCATTAGACTTGAAAAAGATAAACTTGATGTAGCACTTAAAGATACTCTAGGACTAACAAGAGTTGAAATTGCAGCAGCAGGTAGTGCTATTAAGTTAGCATTAGAAGCAGGTATTGATCCAAATGATTCTAAGTTCCTTGGAAATATTCTTAAAGGTGTAAAGGGCGATGCTGACTCAACAATTACTGCACTAACTAATGTAACAGCATCTATCAAAGCAGCAGATGCTGCAATGAAATCAGCAAAAGCAGAACTTGGAACTAAAGGTAATACAACGTTTGCTGACACAAAAGCAGAGGATGAACTTAAAGCAAAAGCAGCAGCCGCAGCACAAGAAGCAGCACTTGCAGCAACAGAAAAAGAAGCAGCAGAAAAGGCTAAAAAAGATGCTTATGATGTAAGTTTAGGTAGATATTTTGCCGGTATCGGCCCAATGCCAGAAGTAAAAAAACCTACAACATCAACTAAAAACCCAGTAACAGCAATCAATTATGGTAATTATTTAAATATTCCATACAGGTCTAAAGGTGGAATTATTCCTAAATACATGGCGTCTGGTGGTGTGGCTCGTGGAACTGATACTGTTCCAGCAATGCTTACTCCTGGAGAATTTGTTGTTAATAAAAAAGCAACACAAAATTTTGGGCCTCTTCTTAGTGCTATAAACTCACCAACATTTACAACCCCTGAAGCAATGTCCTCTATTAAAAATCTTAGTGGATCACAAACAGAAGTAAATAATTCCAAAACCCTGTATAATTATAACCTTAGCGTTAATGTTTCTAACAGTAATGCCAATCCAAATGATATTGCACGAACAGTTATCAATCAAATTAAGATGATTGAAAATCAAAGAATTAGGGGTTACTAATGGCTACCGCAGCATATACCGCAGGAAGAAAACGTTTTGGAAGACCGCAAGCCATTATCTGGTCAGAAAATCCAGGTACATTACAAAATGGAATTTACGTGCCAGAGGGAATTGAAATAGGTGCATATACAACTGCTACTACAAATCTAAATAAATTTTTAATCTTATCTGATCATAACAGAGCACCGTTAGATTTTAAAACAGAAAGAATTGAACAAAGGCAAAGAATGGTAAATGGCAACATGAGGTCTTTTCATATTGCTGATAAAAATACAATTAGCACAAGTTGGAATAACATTCCTTCAAGATCATATGGTGGAAGACCAGACTGGGTAGACTCTACTGGAGTAACTACACAAGGGTCAGAATACACCGCTGACGGGGGTGCTGGCGGTGTAGAAATGCTAGATTGGTATGAGAACCACACTGGACCATTTTGGATGTTTCTATCGTATGACAAGTTTAACAATTTTGCGGATGATCAAACCGATAATAGATATGCACACTTAGATCAATATACTGAAATTGTTGAAGTTTATATTTCTGATTTTTCATATACCGTTACAAAACGTGGTCAAACCAACCATGACTTATGGGACGTATCGGTTTCTATGGAAGAAGTGTAAATGTTTCTTGATACAACTTTAAAGAACCATTTAGAAAATTCTGCAACAGTTGAAACCCGTTCAACTATTTTAGCAGAGTGGAATATGAATGTTCCAGATAATATTTTTAAATTAGGAAATTATAGAAATAGAGATACAGGAAAAGCACCACTTTCATTTGATGCAAACGATGTTGGCAATTTATACACGGGAGCAACAGATGCAGATATTGTAGTTGATAATGGTTTTACTAATAGTGACCAGCCAGCATTATTTTCAACACTTAAAGAACAATATGCAGGACTTTATTCTTTAGAAGACTGTCTTAAACCTTTCCGACCAAGATCAGGAATCAACAAAGCGTTTTATATTCAAGGAAGATATCTTCATAATTTTAATACTAATTTAATTAATAATCAAGTGTTTGCTGATTCTACTATTGGAGCAACTAGTTTTTTTACACAAAGACCAAGATACTATATAGGATCAAGATATGATGAGTTTAAATATTGGACATCGTTTAGAACAGAAAAAGAAACTGCTACATCCCTTACTACAACAGAACGGGGTATATCAAAAAAATCTGTAAATAATCAATATCCAATTGAAGATGCTGCACCATTTGTAGTATATAAAGAAACAGTTCCAACAAATCGAATTGTTATTAAAATGCAAACACATGTTGGAACAAAAAATCTTGGTCCTTTCAACACCGTCACAACCGCTATTGCAGATCCACTTTTTGGAAACTCTAACAAACAAGTTCCTGTTGTTTGGCGTATTGAATATTTGTTAAATAATTCTTGGGTCCCAGCAAAAACTTTTAATGCAAATTCTTTAAGAGATGACTCAACCGTTATAATTAAAGAAGATGGCTATGTAGAATTATCTTATGGTTTAATTGTTCCAAATGATTTTAAAACTAGGTTTAGGCATGTTGAAAAAATAACTTCTACTACCGTACTACCAACAAGATCAATTGATGGATATGCTTATTTGCTTTCTTCAAGTGCAACAGATCAAGGAATTTATTATGTATGGAACGACACAACAAAAGTTTACAATACATTTGTGCCAGACTATGGATGGCAATTAACAAATTTAGACCTAACCAAAGAAACAAACTTTGTTACAGATTTTACATCTCCAGAATATTTTATTAAAAACAATCAAAGAGTGTATCGTGAATTTCAATATATTCAAGGTATAAGAATTGTTGCAGAACAAATGAACAAGTATGAAGCCACACTTGATTTAATTGAAATGTCTCCAAGACTAGTTGCCAACATATCAAATAAAACCATTAGTTATTCTATAACTAAGCAGTTGTCCGATCTTGGCAATGGCTCTTTGCCAGTTGGACAGTTACTGGCTTCTACTGGAAACATATCAATATTTGATGACGATCAAGCCTTTAATGAAAACAATACAAATAGTATTATTGCTAAATATGTTACCAAAAACCTTAAATTTAATTTTTATGAAACATTCTTAAATGTAAGTAATAAAAACTATAGCGTTCCAATTAAAACATTATACGCAGAAGGAATGCCACAAGCAGATGTAACTGGAGGAACAATTTCTTTAGAGTTAAGAGATTTTTATTTTTACTTTGAATCAATAACAGCACCAAAACTATTTCTTACAAATATATCTATTAGTTATGCAATATCAATTTTGTTAGACTCTATTGGTTTTAGTAACTATATTTATAAAAGAATTGAAGGAGAATCAGATCCAATCATTCCTTATTTTTATGTTGGTCCTGATACCAACGTTGCACAAGTTTTAAATAGTTTGGCTACTTCAACACAAACTGCAATGTTTTTTGATGAATATAATAACTTTATTGCAATGAGCAAAAACTATTTAATGCCAACAGCAACACAAAGATCTATAGATACTACAATGATTGGCTCTAAAGTTACAGGACCTGTTTCAGAAATTGTTACAAACTTAGATGATGCTTCAACGTTTAGCACTGAAGCAACGGAAACTTTGGATGCTGGACTTTACAATACTATTGAATGGGATGAAACAAATTCAGGAGGCTCTCCATCTTTAGCAGAGAACCTAGCAACTATAATTCAAAATAAAACACTACCCAATAAAAAACTTGCTAACATAATTAGCATTGCATCACAAGATAAAAAAATATATAATGATGGCAAGATTAGTTATACAACACGATACATTGACAAAACATATTCTGCATTTGGCGAGCAGATTGCATCAAGTGCAGAAAATAAATATTGGGTATACAAGCCATCTGCTTTATGGGAAATTTCAAATCAAGAAGAACTAAAGGATAGTAGGTCAAGTGGATTTACACTTTCCGCACTTGCTTTAAATTCAACCCTTCCACAAGTACTTCCAACCGTAGTTAATAATCAACTTATTAATAATATTATTGATTTTGGCGAAGGTATTTATTTAATATCTAGGCAACAAGGATATTTTTATTCAAGTGGAGAAATAATTAGATACGATGCTGTAGAGCACTCAGTTGAAGGATTTGGAAATGTTTTTATAAGTAGTGATTCTGAATATAAAAATTATTTAAATAAGTTAAAGTTTGGTGGAAAAATTTTTCCAACGGGAAAGGTAAGAATTTTTGCAGAACCATACTATGAAACTATTAATGGAGTTACTAGAATGGTTAATGGTCCAGTTGTTCAAAGCGGAAGGGCTCAATTTGGAACGGTTATTCAAAACCATACAGCATCTTTAGACCCATATTGGAGCAATAAAGATAATCGTAAAGGCGTTCTTATGTCTTCTCAATATTTATTTGGAGGAACAGGGTTTGAAGGAACCTTAAATGGTACAGTTGCTGCTGGAGTTACTTCTGCAGAAGCAGCATCAGTAAATGGAATAATTAAAAGATTTTTATCAGAGTATGCACTTACAGAAACAGAAAGAGCATCTGTTACCGTTATAGACCCAACAAAAAATAAAGGACTTGTTCAATCCTCTGCTCTTGTTTTTAAAGGTAAAGACTTTGTTATAACAGACCTATCTGCAAGAGATAATTTGTCTTATGTTTATAAAGCATTAGATCAATCTGTTTTTAAACATTTTGGAACTAGAATTAGAATTATTGGAGAACCACAAGGTCAAACAACTACAGCAGATGGCAAAGTAGTTATTAAATCACTTCCATTAAATGGAATGACTTATTATGAAAACAATGCGTCTAAGGCAGGTAACAATACCGCATCGCCAGAAGAAAAAATTAATATTTCTGGAAACTCTGGAGGAATTGCAGTTTTGTTAAACCCAACAACAAATTTAGGATATTACTTTGAAATAATTGCATTAGACAATGCAACAACAGATACACACAATGTTATATTTTATAAAGTTGTTGCAGGCGTTGGTGAAAGTAAAGCAGTCCCAGTTAAATTATTTAGTACTTATGATGAAACAATTAATTATGATTCGGGAGAATTTTTTGGTATATCAAGAAAATACAATGAAGAAAACACTAGCATATACGATTTAGCCGTAGAGTATGAAGACTTAGCAAATAGTAACATAAGAAGGTTTTATTTATATATTAACAATGAACTTATTGCTCAAGTTGACGACTTAGATCCTTTGCCAAAATATCAATCAACGGCTTTGTTTGTGCGTGGTTCTTCAAAATGTATGTTTGAAAATATTTATGCTTTATCAGATAACTATTCAAAAAATACGGGATTTGAAATTAATAATCAAATATCAAGAACTTTTTCAAACAGATCAATTACAGCAAATGATGCTATTAAGAAATACGCATTAAGTGGAATTTTACAAGAGTCTTATTTAAAAGGTATTAATACATTAACAACACCCAAATTTAATATTTTTTATGATGAATTTGGAACTATAATGAGAGAGTGTGCATATATTAATGCTAAATTTGATAATGCATATCCAGCACTATATGCAAAAATAGTAATGGCACCAGATAAATTAAAGGAATATACGGTTTCCGGATTCCAAGCAAATGCTTATGGGGCAGAGTTTTTAGTATTTAATGCAACGGATAGTCTTTTAAATCTTGGTACAGACACATCAAATACCTTACAAATTATGGGTATTGCTTTTACTAGTGATAGCAGTAGCGAACTAACAGTAGATGATTATTTTAAAAAACGATCAAACTTTTCAGACCCAGAACTTAAAGGTGATGTAATAGTCTATTCACCAAAATTAGAAAAAGAAAAATATGATAGTATTAAATTAAGCAGACTTAAACATGGACGAACAGACTTTAACATAAATGTTGAATACATACAAACAACAGAAGAGGCAGAGGAATTAATTGGTTGGCTGCTTGATAAACTAATAGTTCCTAAAAAATCAATTGGATTAAAAATTTTTGCTAATCCAACAATTCAATTAGGGGATATTGTTTCAATTGATTATAAAAACAATAATGGTCTAGATCTTGTAGCATCCTCTACTTCAAGATTTGTTGTTTATAATATAGAGTATTCAAGAAGTTTAAGTGGACCAGACATGACTATATATTTGAGTGAGGTGTAACGTGCCATTAATTTCAGATGGAGAGTATCAATATGAGTATACTGTAATGCCAGTTCCACCTTCTGTTAATTTATCGCCTAATTTAATTGTAAAATCTCCAGTAAAAATTGCAACTCCACAATATGTTAAGTTTGATAGAGATAAAGAAGGCGATGCAGAACCAGACCAAGACTTTATTAAGTTAATTTTTTTTGAACAGATTAATGGTGTAGCCTTGCTATCCTTAACAAATAGTGCAAAATTAGATACTGGCACAATTTCTTATCAACCAATTTCAAATATGGCAGAAACAATAAGAGCCTTAAACCCTAAAAACATTATTGCATTGCAAGATACTTCAGACAAATACTTTTTAAATTTTCCAATTAAATTAGAAACAAAAGTTCCAAATGTGGGAAATGGACCAGATGGAATAAATGTTTATAGAAACGATCAAGGTGGCATAATTGTGTCAGACCTAACAATGGGCGCAATAGTTATAGAAGCAATAAACTTGGGGGAAAGAGAGAATATTCAGATTGAAACTCTTCAAAGTGGTACAATATATAAGACAAATCTTGGAAATGAGGAATCGTGATAACTAACAAAGGAAAAGATATTATTGCAAAATATTTAATAGGAATCACGCCTGCCTACGCATCTTATATGGCCTTTGGTTGTGGGGCTAAACCACTAACAACTGGAGAATCTTTTGGACAGTATTCTACTAAAGAGGTTTTAGACTTTGAAATGTTTAGAGTTCCCATTTCTTCAAGGGGATATGTAGAAGAAGATGGATTTAATAAAATAGTATTTACTTCAGAACTTCCAACAACAGAAAGATATGAGATTACTGAAATTGGTATTTTTTCTGCGGGAGGTAATCCAGATGCTTCTGGCTTTGATAGCAGACCATTATTATTATTTACAGAAGAAGAACAATGGCAATACGGCAATACTACGTTTGAAAATGTTACTTCGCCAATTACAACATCCCTTGACTATCCACTAGATGACAATATTATTGCAACAGCCTTAGATGTTTTTCAGGCAGCAGCAGACAATTCTATATTTTTTAAAGCAAATAGAAATGAAAAAAATGAAAGATGTAGATTTTTTAATAATATGATTTTTATAAAAGGAGATTATAGTCAAATTAAAGACATTACAAATGTTACGACTAGTTTAACAGGACAATATCACATACAAAAAACTGGACTTAACCTTAACCTGTCTCAAAATTCATTATCTGATCAAATTAAAATTGCATTTTCCCTTGTCAACAAAGATGCTACCAGTTATACAAATCCAGACAGCCTTAAAATAATTTTAGAATTTATAGACAGTAATAACAAATATGCAAGATGCTTAGTTGATTTAGTTGACGGAGCAGGTGGAATTAGTTTTAATACTAACAGATATTTTGCAATTTCAAAAACATTAGGAAATTTTGTTTTAGAGCAAGGTTTTTCCTGGGCAACAATTAAAACTGCAAAAATTTATTCATGTGTTGTAGATTCAGCAAACGAAGTAAACACACACTACATTGCTTTTGATGCAATTAGGTTTGACAATATAAATACCGTTAATCCTTTGTATGGATTAGTTGGATATACCGTTGTTAAAAATGCAGATGGAGAACCAATAACTAAGTCTACAAATACAAATAATTATGTTGAATTTAGAATGGCTTTAGATATTGGAACTATTGGAGATATTTCTTAATGGTAGACAAAGGTATAAAAAAAATAACAATATTAAAAAAAGATTTGCCACCAGTAAATTCTAGCAACAAACACGTATTAAGATATAGAATTATTTCTGATGACTTTAATAGAACATCAGCATGGTCTAAAATTTATTATGTTGATTCCGTTCCATTAAATGGTCTTACTGCAGAAGTTACGAAAAATGCAGTAACTGTTTCTCCCGTTGCAGGAACAATTTCTGTTAGAACTGCAGACTCTAGAGGCAGAGCAAAACTTGATATTTTTATTAAATATGGATCAGACCCATATTCTTATCATGGTACAACTAGCGAAACAGTTCTTTCTGGAAACACAGCCACAACAACTTATACTTTTGCTAATACGGCAAGTTCGGCAACAACATTAACAATTGCAATTCAACCAGAAGGAATTACAAAAGAAAGAATTACAGCACTAACTTTAGATACTGAATCAATTGCAATACCGTAAGTTAAATGATATAATGGAGGAATCATGGGAAGATTAATTGTACCGCAAAGAGGACAACCTTTAGACGTTTCGTATGTTTATGACATTGTTGCAGCCGTAAACGAACTTTCTGACAGGCTATCAAGTTCAGGAAATGGAACTTTTAAAATTATTTCAGAAACTGGGGAGCCTACTAGTGGATCAATCAATACAATGGCTGTTTTTGCAAAAACATATGTTCTTGGCACATCAAAAGATGTTTCTGCAGGACAACAGGAAGCATTTTCAATTACCTATAACTTTCAAAATACTCCAATGGTAGTTGCAACTCCTTTTGATAGTGAAAAAACAGCAGCAGGTCAAGATGTTTCTGTAGTTATTACATCAATTACAAATACAAATGCTGCTTTTCTTGTAAGATATAATACTAAGGGAGTTGCAAATACAAAGATTAATATTCTTGCTATTGGAAAAGCACCTTTAGTTGGGTCTTCAAATTAGTGAAATGTGCAAGATGTGGTGGTATTGTTTTTGTTGATAGACAATACAGCACAAAAGAGCATATTGAAGTTTACTGTGTAATTTGTGGTAAAAGAAAATTTTACCATCCACCAGACAGCAGCAAAGAGGGATCATGGATTCTAGAACAGGAAATATTGAGGGCCAAAACTACAATCAGTCCGCTATAGTTTCAGGTAATAAAACTATTTGGTTTTTAAATAATGATTTAGTCAAGGTGCATCACAGAAACAGATCAGACGGAATTGTTGCGCTTTATAATATAAATAAAGACAGGATTGAAACTTGTTTTATTGCGGAATTTAAAAAGAAAAGAGAAAAGGCATATACTATTGGAGAAACTGCTATACTTATTAACAGACATAAAAAGTATATTCCTACTCTTATTAAACGTGGAACAATTCCAGCACCAATAGGATCTAGCATAGGTGGAAAGCGTGGCTGGCAGATAAGATGTTATTATTCAGAAAGTCACATAAGGGAAATAAGGGACATATTGGCATCAATTCATATTGGTCAACCAAGAAAAGATGGCCTTGTAACAAACAACATGACTCCTACTAAACAAGAGTTGACTAGGAGAATGGGCGATGGTATACTTACATATACGAGAACTGAAGATGGACGTTTTATTCCGATATGGTCGGAGAGTATCTAACTAACTGAATGGATGTAAAATGGAAAACGATAACACTAAGGTTTCTGTAACTTTAGGCTACACACTTAATCTTGGAAACTTCCAATCATTAAGACTTGATCTTGGAGTTGTTGACTCTAAGAAAGATGGAGAGACAACTAACGAAGCAATGGAACGTGTTTACAAGTTTGTTGAAGATAAGTTAACTGACAAAATTAACGAAGCCAAAGCAGAAATCTCTGAGTAATGCCAGACCGCAAAGACCGAATGGCTTTGCTTTCAAGGTATAGCAAATACCACAAAGAAAGATATGATGTAAAGCCATCAATGAATCTTAACGTTGAGCAATGGGCAGCAGATGCTCTTATTCAGTCGTATGGAATTGAAGGATGTTACGATATTTTAGAATACTATTTTAAAGTTACTGAGAGTCCATCTTGGAATACTTTTGCATACCAGGCAGAAAAAATTATCAAGGCTAAAAAAGACAAAGATCAAGATGATAGAGAACGTGCAGAGAGAAGATTGATGGCAAAGGAGTGGCTCAATGGCTAGCATTGAATCAAAGGTATTAAATGCAGTATTAAAAGATAAACAGATTCATGTTTTATTACAAGCAAATGTTGACGGACTTCTACGAACACATTTAGATGTATGGACATTCATTAGAAAATACTTTGAGGCAAACAGTTCCGTTCCACCACTATCTTTAGTAATTGAAAAGTTTAGAGACTTTGAAGTAGTAGATGATGTTGGAGCAACCAAACACCACCTTTCAGAATTACAAGGTGACTATTTAAATGATAGCCTTAAAACAATATTAAGGTCTGCAGCAGGAGAAGTGCAAAGTGGCAATTCAGTAGTTGCTCTAGATTCTTTAATCACTCAAACCTCAGAACTTAAAAAGAACACATCTTCCGTTAGAGATATTGACGCTACTGATTTTCAGTCTGCTGCTGCATACTTTGATCATTTGCGTAAAATGGAAGAGGCTGGGATTACAGGCATTAAAACTGGATTGCCAGGATTTGATAACTACCTTCCAAGCGGTATCGCTCCAGGCCAACTGGGAGTGTTTTTAGCCTATCCAGGCATTGGTAAGTCGTGGCTTGCTCTTTATTTTGCGGTACAGGCATGGAAACAAGGCAAAACCCCATTAGTAATTAGCCTTGAAATGTCTGAGACAGAAGTTAGAAACCGCGTATTTACAATTATGGGCGAAGGTATTTGGTCACACAGGAAGATTAGTCAGGGTCACATTGAGCCAGAGTTGTTTAAAACTTGGCACAAAGACAAGGTTGCTGGAAAGAATCCATTTCACATCATTTCAAATGATCAGGGTGGAGAGATAAGTCCATCAGTTCTACGTGGAAAGATAGATCAATACCGTCCAGATTTTGTTATTGTTGACTACCTACAGTTAATGAGTCCAAACCAGAAATCAGATAATGAAACAGTAAGAATGAAAAACCTTTCTCGTGAACTAAAGTTAATGGCTATTGGAGAAGAAGTTCCTATTATTGCAATATCTTCTGCAACTCCAGATGACGTAAATGACCTTAGCAGTGTTCCAACACTTGGACAAACTGCTTGGTCAAGACAGATTGCCTATGATGCAGACTGGGTAATTGCTCTTGGCAGGGCATCTAACAGCGATATTATTGAGTGCGCCTTTAGAAAAAATAGAAATGGCTTTATGGGTGAGTTCTTAGTACAGGTAGACTTTGACAAAGGTTACTATCGTTACAAGGATTATGAAGATAAGCAGTTATAATAAGATGTGTCAATTCATCATAAGCCTATAAAATGTTTTAAACTAGATGGCAACATCAAAGATGAGTCAAACATCTACAGGCTAAAAGAAGAATATATTAGATTATTAATAGTACAAATGAAAGAATGTGCTTATGTTCCAAGAATTGACATAGAGCCAGACTTTACGGTATACTATAATGAAAGCAAAGACTGGTTTGAATTTAAATTGACGGTATATGGAATCTACGTAGGGAAAAAGAATATTGAATGGATGATCGCAGCAGACGGGTACAATCCGATATATACACAGAAGATCAAATTAAAAGAGTTCTCATCGGCTCTGGAGTCACAATACAACGAGAAGTAGACTCTGACTACATAATTTTCTGTCCATATCATAATAACAACAGAACCCCTGCTGGAGAAGTATCAAAAGAAAGTGGATTATTCTTTTGTTTTGGATGCCAACAAGTTGCTACCCTACAAGAATTAATAATGAAAATGAGCAACAGATCATATTTTGAAAGTTTGCGGTATATAAAAAGCAAAGAACAAGAATCTGACATTACTCAAATAGTAGCAAAACAATTATATAACCCACCAACGTTTGTACAATACGATGAAGTTATTATTAAGAGACTGAACTCACAAGCACTTGAATCACCAAGAGCAATGAGATATTTTGATGGCAGACTAGTAACCAAACCATCAATTAACAAGTTTAGTTTAGGCTATTCAGAGAAACAAGATATGGTTACAATTCCCGTTCACTCCCCAGAAGGAATGGTAATTGGTTTTGTTGGTAGGAGTGTTGAAGGAAAAGATTTTAAGAATACTCCAGGACTTCCAAAAAGTAAAACTTTGTTTAATCTGCATAGGGTAAAAGCAAATGATAGAGTTTATGTCGTAGAGTCATCCTTTGATGCCATAAGATTAGATCAAGTTGGAATGGCAGCAGTGGCTACGCTTGGAGCAACAATTTCAAAAAGCCAAGTAGAACTATTAGAAAAATATTTTAATGAGATCTATCTAATAGCAGACAATGATGAGGCTGGAAAGTCAATGTCTAAAAAAATGATTGATAAGTTAAAGTCAAGGGTATCAATAATAACACTAGATACCAAGTATAAAGATATCGGAGACATGAAAGATTCTGATATAATTAAGTTAAGTAGTTCGATTGATAACTCTATATTAGAAATGTTGAGGTAGTTATGAGCGTAAAAAATGTGTTTGATTCAATTAAAGAGAATTCAACAATCATTGATGTCTTTATGGAAAATCAAAAAAAATATATGATGATGCTTTCATTTGCACAAGAAGTATTGCGAGAGGCCTCGTCTTTGTCTCCACAAGATAG